>Ga0316603_10000024_pt1 | contig 230669 bp, 177 predicted proteins | sample OWC_soil_day10_n_FD_207649 | JGI IMG/M metagenome (GOLD analysis project Ga0316603, IMG submission 207649) | Wetland soil microbial communities from Old Woman Creek delta, Ohio, United States - OWC_soil_day10_noCT | ecosystem: Environmental > Terrestrial > Soil > Wetlands | place: USA: Ohio...
GATTGACGCGGATATGGCGGATTTGAAATACGGATTTTATTTACTTCGTAAATGGCGGATTCCCGGAAACTCAGGGGCTGCACAGGCGCAATCCGCTGACTTCACTTGTTGAAGTCGGTATCCGTAAGAACAATCAGTGTAACTGTTTTTTATCCGCGTTTATCTGCTATAACCGCGGAAATCAGCGTTCTATTTACTTGCAAAAAAAACAAGATTATATCTTGTTTGCGGCAGTAACAGGTACGCGGACGAACGCGGATATGGCGGATTTGAAATACGGATTTTATTTACTTCGTAAATGGCGGATTCCCGGAAACTCGGAGCTGCACAGGCGCAATCCGCTGACTTCAATTGTTGAAGTCGGTATCCGTAACAACAATCAGTGAAACTGTTTTTTATCCGCGTTCTATTTTCTTGCAAAAAAACACAAGATTATATCTTGTCTGCTATTCAATAATTCTGGTTTGCAGCTGCAATAGGTACGCGGATGAACGCGGATATGGCGGATTTGAAATACGGATTTTATTTACTTCGTAAATGGCGGATTCCCGGAAACTCAGGGGCTGCACAGGCGCAATCCGCTGACTTCACTTGTTGAAGTCGGTATCCGTAAGAACAATCAGTGTAACTGTTTTTTATCCGCGGTTATCTGCTATAACCGCGTAAATCAGCGTTCTATTTTCTTGCAAAAAAAACAAGATTATATCTTGTCTGCGATTCAACAGTTCTGGTTTACGGCTGCAATAGGTACGCGGATGAACGCGGATATGGCGGATTTGAAATACGGATTTTATTTACTTCGTAAATGGCGGATTCCCGGAAACTCAGGGCTGCACAGGCGCAATCCGCTGACTTCAATTGTTGAAGTCGGTATCCGTAAGGATAATCAGTATAACTGTTTTTTATCCGCGTTTATCTGCTATAACCGCGGAAATCCGCGTTCTATTTTCTTGCAAAAAACACAAGATTATATCTTGTTTGCGGATGCAATAGGTACACAGATTGACGCGGATATGGCGGATTTGAAATACGGATTTTATTTACTTCGTAAATGGCGGACTCCCGGAAATTCGGAGCTGCACAGGCGCAATCCGCTGACTTCACTTGTTGAAGTCGGTATCCGTAAGAACAATCAGTGTAACTGTTTTTTATCCGCGTTTATCTGCTATAACCGCGGAAATCCGCGTTCTATTTTCTTGCAAAAAACACAAGATTATATCTTGTTTGCGGATGCAATAGGTACACAGATTGACGCGGATATGGCGGATTTGAAATACGGATTTTATTTACTTCGTAAATGGCGGACTCCCGGAAATTCGGAGCTGCACAGGCGCAATCCGCTGACTTCACTTGTTGAAGTCGGTATCCGTAAGAACAATCAGTGTAACTGTTTTTTATCCGCGTTTATCTGCTATAACCGCGGAAATCAGCGTTCTATTTACTTGCAAAAAAAACAAGATTATATCTTGTTTGCGGCAGTAACAGGTACGCGGACGAACGCGGATATGGCGGATTTGAAATACGGATTTTATTTACTTCGTAAATGGCGGATTCCCGGAAACTCAGGGCTGCACAGGCGCAATCCGCTGACTTCACTTGTTGAAGTCGGTATCCGTAACAACAATCAGTGTAACTGTTTTTTATCCGCGATTATCTGCTATAACCGTGGAAATCCGCGTTCTATTTTCTTGCAAAAAAAAACAAGATTATATCTTGTTTGCGGATGCAATAGGTACGCGGATTGACGCGGATATAGCGGATTTATTTCTCAGATTCTGAACTTGTACTGCAACAATTTTCCATACAACACGACGCACCAGCGGTCTCGAACTCGATAGTAACATGCTGTATACCTTTTGCCGATAACATTTCTCTGATTCTTGTTTTCAAAAGCTCCAGATGATTCATATCAGTCTCGCTCTTAAGTACCACGTGCAGGGTCATTACATTGTAATTGCCATCTACCGACCATATATGAAGGTCGTGAACGCTGTCAAGCCCATCAATAGTCATAAGCTCGCGCTCTATTTCTTCGGTATCGAATTCAGCGGGCGTTCCCTGTAAAATGATGCGCAAAGTCATTTTTAAGTTCTTGAACACGTTGAACAAAATAAATCCGGCAATACCTACCGACATGATAGGGTCAAGCACAGGAACATCGAAAAAGTACATCACAACAGAGCCAACCAATATAGCCAACCACCCTAAAACATCTTCGAGCAAATGCAAAGACACCACCCGTTCATTCAGCGTGTTTCCTTTTTTGAGTCGGAATACAGCCAAGCCATTAACAACTACCCCCACAATGGCCAGCAGAAACATACCTTCGGCTTTAGTCTGAACAGGTTCAAAAATACGGGGTATTGCTTCTTTCAGAATAAATATGCTTCCTGTAATAAGTACCACAGAATTAATAAGCGCTCCCAGTAGCGAAAACCGCTTGTAACCGTACGAATAAGATGCATCGCGCCCCTTGCGGGCCACTCTCTGGAAATACCAGGCCAGTCCCAGCGACAGAGAATCGCCTAAATCATGTATAGCATCCGATAAAATGGCCACACTATTGGTGAGGAAACCTCCAATAATTTCGAATACCGTAAAACCCAGATTCAGGAAAAAAGCAACTTTGATATTTTTTACATCACTATGATCATGGTGGTGACCATGATCGTGACTATGTTGGTGCGAATGATTATGTGAATTTGCCATGATTATAAGTTTTTTTATTTGCAAAAGTAAGAAGTATTTTAATGCAATGGAATTGCAAAGAAGGATTATTACTAACATTGCCGTTCCGGAAGCAAACTAAACGGTAGAGCAAGCGTCGGGACATGCACAGCCGGTCATCTCCGGTGTGCCTACAGCTTAAAAAGCTGACGGCACATAAAACGAAAAGCAAGTCTTATTTTGCACGCAAAGGCGCCAAGCCGCTAAGACGCAAAAAAATTGAAAAATGAAAAATGGAAGTCGTAGGTCATAAGTCTTTGGTCTTAAGAGCGCAACGCGAGAAACATCTGGTATATCATTTATCACTTATCATTTTCTTTCGAGGGGCATCGCCCCGATTTCTTTGTAGCAAAAAAGAAGCCCCCCTCACCTACCTCAAGGGTTGAAGACCCGGAATAGGGTAAGATTTTAACCACAATAGACACATTAGAAAAAAAGAGATACACTCATTAAATCAATTATTTTGAACGCGAAGTCGCCAAGCCGCTAAGCCGCTAATGATTTAGGGGCATCGCCCTGATTTCTTTGTAGTATTAAACACAAAGCCACAAAGACACGAAAAAACACCCACCCCACAAACTCCAGCGCTGCTCTCTTAAGTCTCCGCCGCGGCGGAGGGATTTAGGGGGGCTTAAATGTGCCAATATCATCCACCCGGCATCGCAAAGCCTCCCTTTAGGTGAACCTGGATGGGCATCACTTAAAATCTACAATCAGTTTAAAATTAAATTGCCTGCCCGAGAGGTAGTTTGGGGTAGCCAGCTGATTGCCTGATATATCGGTTACCCAATAATAGGAGTTTACATTGCGGAAGTCGAGCATATTCAGTACTTCCAGATTGAGCCATATGTTTTTTACATGACGCAACCAGTTTTTTTTCATCATCTTATCAGCGCCGCTTACAAGCACCCGCGAAGCGCCAATATCTACCCTGCGGTAGGCCGGTGCACGAAATGCTGCCCGGTAAGCCACACTGCGGGGAGCGCCAAATGGTAAACCATCGGACCAGATAAACTTAAGATGTACTTTGTACTTCGGGTTATTAGGAATATAATCCTGAAAAAACATGGAAAAACTATAACGCTGCTCGTTAGGACGAGGCATCCAACCGGGATATACTCTTTCGGACGACAGTACATTGCCATCGTCGTCATATTCTTTTTTTATATACGAATCGTTCAGGATATCCTCTCTGGAGTTCATAAACGACAGGTTAATCCACGAATCGGTTCCGGGAACAAGCTCGCCGAACAGCTTAAAATCCAAACCTGCGGTATAAGCTTTAGCGTCGTTTTTGCCCGAATATCTTACGCGTACGTTATCTACAGAATAGCTCACCACCCTGTCGGCAAGTTTAAGATACGCCTCGGTGGTAAACTTAAACGGACGTCCCCATGCCCTGAAATAATAATCGCCCCCAACTACAAAATGTAACGACCGCTGAGCTTTGATTTTGTTATTCAGCTCAATGCCCACATTCCCAAAACTATCGGTAATGGTATCTCTTATTTCTTTATAAAAAGGAGCCTGATAATAGAGTCCGGTGGCTAATCTGAACGTAAAATCCTTGTCCCAACCGGGAATAAAGGACACCGACACACGCGGACTTACCAGCAGCTCGTGGTTAAAAGTCCAGTAGTTAGCACGCAAACCACCAGTCAGGCTCAGCAAGCTACGGTCAAAAATCCATTTATAAGTATCCTGAATATAGGCTTGTCCGCGTACCGATTCCATGGATGATAAGGCTTTCAGATTATAATACAAATCCACTCTGCTGTCGTTGTATGGCAGCGAGTATCCGGCAGAGTCGCGCCACTCCCACTCGCTTATTCTGTCTTTGATTAATTCGTACTGAATGCCTGCACCCCACTGCAGGGTGTGGTTGTCCGTTTTCCAGTCGCCGGTGTGCTGCCACTGAGCCACGGTGGCTTTCAGCCGGTTGCGGGCATGTTCCTGATATTTGCCAATACCCAGCGAAGCACCCGTTTGTTCGGAGGGGTCAGTAGCATCGGTTTTAACCTCGCTAAGCACATATTCACCCAGTATGTCGTAAGTCTCGTTCTCGTTGGTATAAAAAGCCGATGCGGTGAAACCCAGATTCAGATTTTTGTGCGGCGTGTGCTTTAATGAAAGTGCACCAAAAGAAGTCCTGAAAAGATCTTTCTCCTGCCCTTCGTAATAGATGGTGAGGTTTCTTACAGTTTGGAATGTACCAAAATTAGTTTGGCGAACCTGCGGAATAAACTGAAACAGATTCTGAGAGAAATTCCCCAGAAAACTCAACTCCCATTGAGGGCTAAGCTGGTAGGTAAGATTAGTCTGATAATCAACAAACGATGGTTTATACTCGCCCTTGGTATCCAAAGTACCAAGCAGATATTCAGCAGTTTTATACCGCACGCCGTGCATCTGGGTAAAACGTTTGCCGGCAGTGGCTACATAGGCCGATGCTCCAAGCAGACTGAGCGAAACCGACGCTTCGGTACCGGCAGGTTTCTTGTAAGCAATATCAAGTACCGACGACATTTTATCGCCATATTTTACATCATATCCTCCGGCCGAAAAGCCAACAGACTTAACCATATCGGGATTGATAAAACTAAGTCCCTCCTGCTGACCCGCCCTGATAAGCAGGGGACGATAAACCTCGATACCATTGACGTATACAATATTTTCGTCGAAATTACCACCTCTGACATTGTATTGCGAACTGAACTCGTTATTCTGATTAACTCCGGTAAAAGTAATAAGCAAGGACTCAATGCCCCCGGTAGTGTTTGGAATTACCCGGTAGTTTCCCGGGTCAATATAATCGACCGACGATGTTTGACGACGCTGAGCTACCACGTTTATATCCTTAATCTCTTTGGTAAGCGGAACCATTTCCACTGATATCTGTACCACCTTTTGTCCGGGAAAAATTGTATGTCGTACAGTTTGGTAACCCACCAGCGAATACACTATGGTAACCGAATCTTTTACTTCGATATTTAAGTCGTAATAGCCATTGCGGTTGGTAGAGGTGCCGGCTGCAATGTTTTCGGTATAAACATTAACCAGCTCAATGCCCCGGTTGTCGGTATTGATTACATAACCGTACACACGAACTTTGGTTTGGGCAAAAATCGCTGTGGATACAACAAGAAAAAATATGGTAATACTGAAACGAAAATTCATGTATAGATATGACTTTATCTTTAAATTTCGGATACAAAAAGACCTGCAATAAAAACGAAAAATACGATGGTTTATTTTTATAGATTTAAAATAAACCTTCAATCAGCGTAAAAGCAATGAAGCAAGCAGGTTGCATTTAACAATCAATCTGTATTTTATTGCCAAAGATACATCTTTTGCTTTATTTCAATATTATTCCTATCAAAAAAGAGACTAATATCAATTGATATAGTCTCTTTCACAACCGGGATAGCCGGTGTTTAATTATTGGAAGCTTATCCAGTCTACCTCAAAAGGAGCGTCAGTTTTCGACACGGCAAACAGGTGATGAACTCCGGGCTGTAAGTTCCGGACTGTAACTTTTGTTGTTTTCCATTCCTTTCCGGCAGGTATTTGTATCTCGGCCAGCAACGGACCATCTACTCTGTTCAAACGCAGCTGCAAAACGCCACCAGTTTCCGAAGTGGTTTTTACCAACAAACTCTTAAGACTCCGGCTACCAAAATCTACACTGTTGTATTGTACCCAGGCATCCCGTACACTGAATCTCGTTTTCCAGCCCTTAAAGTTGCTGGTGGTATCCAGAAAGTTAACCTCCACGCCACGGTCGCTTATTTTACTATAACGGTCAAGCTGAATCTCATCGCTTGCAGCCGTGAGTCCTACACCGCGCAAAGTAGGCTCTACCTTGCGGATAGTTCCATCGGCATTAAAAAACAAACTGTCGGCCCTGACAGAACGGTTTTTATCAAACCGTGGCGATAAATCATTCTGATGATAGAAAAGATACCACTGGTTTTTGAAGTTTACGAGCGAATGGTGGTTTGTCCAGCAACCGTTGGGAGCTTCGTCCATAATGACACCCGCCATTTTGAAAGGGCCGAGCGGGTTATCACCCATAGCATATTCGAGCCTCTCGATTTTGTTTTCTACGTGGGGAAATGTCAGGTAGTACTTCCCGGCGCGCTCAAAAACAAAAGGGCCTTCTTTTAATCCTTTTTCAGGCAAATTCTTCAATATTACAGGTTCCGAGGCCAGTTCTGTCATGTTTTCCTTTAGCTTTGCAGCGTAAATATTTCCCTGCGACCAATAGAGATAAGCCTGTCCATCCTTGTCAATCATCACGCAGGGATCAATTCCGCGCACATTGGCAATCGGTTCGGGCAATGCCGCATAAGGGCCTTCGGGACGGTCGGCAATAGCTACGCCAATGCCAAAACCGCGCCTGCCATTGGCATCTACACGCTTAGTGTTGGCCGGGAAGTAGAAGTAGTACTTGCCATTGCGCTCCACACAATCGGGCGCCCACATGCTGTACGAAGTGGAATCCACCCATTGCACCCCGTTTTGGCTCACGATTACACCGTGGTCGGTCCAGTCGGTGAGGTTATCGGACGAAAATACATGGTAATCGGCCATGCAGAACCAGTCTTTGCGGAGGTTTTTCCCTTCCGGAGCCTGAATATCGTGCGAAGGAAAAAGATACACCTTGCTCTGGAACACCCTTGCTGTGGGGTCGGCTGTGAACTGGTTGCGGATAACCGGATTCTGGGCCTTAGTAAATATGCACAAAGGCAAAAGGAGCATCAAAAAAAAGCTTCGGGGCGTGTTCATATTTATTTGTTGACTGAAATTTTATCGCTTATGTGGAAATAGTCGAAATCGGCATATCCTCCCGGATTTTTGGATGAATAGTTGTACAACCCGAAACGATAGCCCATGAAATGTTGCAATGTATATTCCATTTTGAGCGATGCACCTATCGCATTCCATTTTTTGCCGTCGAGGCTGTAAAAGAAGTTGGCCACGTCAGTTCTATCGCGGAAATCGCATTCTATCTTCAGATAGATTTTGTTCTGCGACAATGGGATACTTTGCAATTCGGTTGGTTTTTCAGTTTTATTGCTCACCATGTAAACATATTTGGAGTTGCCAACAACTTTTACACCTACAAGTCCGAATTTATGCTGCAAGGCACACAATCCAGCAAAGTCGCCGTCTCGTAGTTTAGACACATCCAGCAAGGTGCTTCCTGAACAAACAGGGCCAAAGGTGCGCTGAGTAAGCATGTTACGCGATTTGAGGAACAAAGTGTCGATGCGAGCGGTTTTGAGGCGCAGGTGGCCGGGGCGTTCCGTTACCGACCAAAGCTTGTTGTCGGGATTGTGGTTCCATTGCCAAACCAGTGGCAGAGCTGGTTCACCTTTCTTGCGTGTAAATTCATCGTTGTTCACAATGCCCGGAATCAGGCTCTTGTTGGCAGGCAGGTCGAGTGTTTCGGGTACTTTTCCGTTTACACCAAGTACCGGCCATCCATCTTCCCATTTCATAGGAACGAGGAAAGGTATACGCCCTACTGCTCCATGATCCTGAAACAGATAAGCAAACCATCTTCCGTCCGGGGTGTCGATTATACTGCCTTGCGCTACTCCCTGATCCTGTAATGCAATACGACCTTCCCACGGACCGAACAGATTATCAGCCCTATGTACAATAACCGTACGCATTTTTCCACGAGGCCATGAAATATTGAACAGGTAGTATTTTCCATCGTGCTTAAATAATTGCGAACCTTCGGCCTTAAGCATATTGGGTTCAGTAGGAGCGCTGGCATTTTCTATAAGTACCTGATTGATACCTCCTTCTTTAACGCCTGTCAAATCGTCGTTCAATTCAACAATCTGGAGTCTACCGCCGCCTGTAATCAGAAACGCACGGTTGTTGTCGAAAACTAAAGAGCAGTCATGGAATGCAGGTTTAAACTCACTTTTTTGCCATTTACCCTTTTCAATATCATTGGTTTTGAAAATATAGGTTTTGCCTGTTGTTTGAGCAAAAGTTGCCACATAATACATTCCATTATGATATCGGATACTGCTTGCCCAGGAACCCCTTCCATAATTGCTTTTGCCGTTGATAAGGCTCAGTTCGTCCATTTCGCCTAAAGTCTGATAAGCATAATTTACGATTTCCCAGTTCACCAGATCTGTCGATTTCATAATGGGAACGCCCGGATTCATGTGCATGGTAGTGCTACTCATGTAATAGGTATTGCCCACGCGAATCATTGACATATCCGGCACATCGGCAAAAACAATGGGATTATGGGCTTTTTGCGCATAGGCTGAAAATGTCATTAACAAAGCCATAAGCAAAACGGCTAAAGAAATGTTTCTTCTCATAATGTATTTGTATTTTATTAATACTTTTTAATATGTAATTTAAATTATTGGTTCATGTATTTTTCCAATATAGATTTCAGCTCACTATTACCATAATGACCGAGCTTGGGATTGATGACTTCTCCATTTTTACCTACAAGCACATAATGCGGAATTCCCGAAATGTTGAATTTCGCTGTCAGGTGGTTCCATTCGTCTTGAGACACCCTGTAATGTTCCCCTTTTATATCGGGAATCATGTTGTTCCAGGTAGTTTGCGGAGATGTAGGATTAGTGATATACACAAATACAATATCTTTACCGACTAATTCTTCCTTCAATGGTTTAATTTGTTCAATTCCACTCCGGCAGGGTGAACACCATGTAGCCCAAAAATCGACATAAATTATCTTCCCTTTGTATTTGGCAACAATCGCATCAAAAATTTTATCGGCTTCAGTCTTAGGGGTTTCATTTACTATGTAGCCTGTTTTTTTCTTATTGGCTTCCAATTTCATCTGTGTCCATTGGTTGCTCAATTCGATGTATTCGGCTACAAACGGAGTTTTGATTTTTTGGCTAATAGCCTTCAATTCAAAAGGTTTGACAGGAGATATTTCCTCTACTATTTTCCGGCAATAGTCCTGAGCAGTCATTAAATCCGTTGCTATACCCTGCTCAATATTGAATAGCGCTTTCAGTTTTTCATTCCTGATTGCACCGCGTTTCGAATTAAATATGTCGTTGACAAAACTGTCATTATTCCGATAAAAAGCACTGATTGAATCACCGTATTGTTCGTAAAACCGTTTGACTTTAATAGCTGCATCAGATTTACTATACTCCACCATTGCTTTTAATAATTCATTTTCATTGTCGGTAAGTTCTATATTATTTTTCTTGAAATACTCTTCGAATTGACTTACGCTTGCCTTCGGATTTTCTTTATATAATTGTTGAATATTATTTTGGTGTTTTTGGTAGAAAGCATTGATTGAGGCTTGGTATTTTTCATTATATTGCTTCTGTTCCTGCAAATTATTTACTAAATCAATTTCCTTCGATTTTTCAACCAGTTCTTTTTCGGATTCAGTCAGTACGTATCCCGTTTTTACAAGTTCTTCGGCTATAGAGGCAACTGAGGTATTTAAAGTCATTGAGTTCCTGTTGCTAATTATATCCAGATATTTTAATCGATTAATAAACGTATTGTAATTCGCAGCAATAACAGCCAAAGGATTATTGACAAAATCATTGGTTAGAAAATTTAAATACTCCACTGTAAGGGTATCGGATTTTATGTTCAAAGTCCTTTGCTCCCGGGAAATTTTGTTTTTTGCACGATAAGCGTTCTCCCAATCAATTTCGTAAAACATTTTGTAGCCGGCATAATTATATTGTAAGTTCATTTTCATTACCTGATACGCTTTAGCCGATATAGTCTTGGTTTTCCAAACAGAGTCGAGCGCAAGTATATCCTTGCTTTCCATTTTATCAATAAACGGTTTGTACTGAGCCGGCGACATATTGAGAATATTGTTTTGAACCTGATAATAATCAAAACTATTTATTTTTTCCAATCTTTCGATATCCGAATTGATTTTGGCCAGATCCCCCATATACAGTTTCGACTTAGATCCATCTAACAGTTGAAAAACTTCTTTGCCTGGTTCGAGAAAAACAGAACCATTAAAAATGGAAGAACGAACCCACACCATATGAGGATAATATAAAGGTAAACGAACTGTAAAATATCCGCTTGGTGCAATGTTCACCAAATATGTCGATTGATTTCCAACGATAATGTCATCGACATGTACAGCCATGGTTTTTGCACCAGACTTGGTGGTATAATTCTTTATATATCCACTATAAGTGGCCGAATCTACTTTGAAAACGGGCAATTCGTAGGGTTTGTCATCGATAGATTTTACTTTTCGGGTTTCTTCGTCGTTGCTGTATAGTTTTAATGTCTGAGCCGTTTCGCCAATCATCAGATTGCCTTTATCCACTACTTTATAAAAAAGCTTTTTCGATATGCCATTATTCGTAATTAATATCGAGTTAAGCATTTTTTCTGATTTGGGCATAGTATAAGTCCATAGCTTATTTTTATAAACAATGTACTTCTCGAAAACACCTAATTCCCAGCTACCATTTGTTTTATCAAACCAGTTGCCACTCAGTTCAGCAGGCAACAGCTGTGTTGTTTTGGTGGGCTTTATCTGTATGTCGTAGATAAACCAGCTACCTCCTTCGTTGCCTTCGCCGTAGTCAATAACGGCAGTTTCTTTGGGTATATCCGGGAATATCAACGTATAATCCACTTCGCCCGAAGGGGGCATGGTGTAATGTTCATTCAAAGGAATGCCTTCCGTACGCTTAATGTAGAGTTTTTCACCCTCATTCGCTTGTATATAAGTCTCTTTAGGAATATTGATCCACCAGCCGGGAGTATATTTCGTTTTAATATGCAAAACGGTGGTACTATCGGTTATCTCCACCTTTTGTATTGTGCTATTGTTATTCAAACTTAATCCTGTTTTTGGATTATGAATCACTGTTTGAGCACAAAGAGTGATTATATGAAAAATCAGTATGAGTGTTAATAAAGTGATTTTATTCATTTCGAATTAAATTATCGGATGTTGGTTATTATTGATATATGATTTACACCAAATTGTGTTGTTGAAATGCAACTTTAAGAAAAACCGGATCGATTTATTTGGAAAACTGTTCTTACTATTCTATTTTTTAGTAGATAATCGTATTACAGTCAGCGAGTTGGCAGGAAACAAACGATTGACTTTTGTACCGGAGAAGCTTATGTTCTCAGTTTTTGGAAAAACTTTTGTCGGGTTGTCCAAAGTATTTTCGTCCGTAGCCTTGAGCGAGGTAAGAACTGTAGCTGTTCCGGTTCCGGAAAGGTCGGTTGCCCCCTTCAATTGAATGTCGGCTTTGATGTCTTTAGCGGTCACATTCACTATCTTAAGGATAATGTCACCTGTTTTCTCATCTTTCGAAGCGCTTGTGGTGATGCCCTTCACTTTCAGGTTGTCAGCCGACACTTGCTGGGTTAGCTTGCCATCGAGATAAGCCTTCACGGAGCTTCCGCGAAGCTCAATTTTCACATCGTACCAACGCCCCGGCTCTACCTGTGCATCCATGCTTTCGGTAACTAATCCTACCTCCAAAATATTTACTGAGTTGGTAAATCCGCCTATATCCCATCGATTTCTTTCACGTCTGTCTTTATTATGAAAATAAATCTGAAAACCGTTTTCACCTTCAATTTTGCGAGCCTTCAATTTTATGGTGTAATCAGTCCAGGCCGTGTCGCCCATGTAAATGGTTGTGTTGGATGAAATTCCCGATTGGCGCAATATACCGTCTTTGGCTGTCCATTCGCTGTTAGGAGTTTTTCTCCATTTGGAATCCACCGAATTGAAATCGGGTTTGAAGAGTACCTTGCCATTAGGGGCTGTTATTTCCAGATCTTTAAACTCAGCCGAATTCAACCAGGTACCCAAGCCAATAGCTCCTTTTGAACGAGGCAGATCAATAGCCGGAGCACTCTCGATGCTAACAGGCAAATTCACCGTTCCCTGATTGGCCGCAAACATCTGCTGTACGTAATAGCTCGGGATTCCAAACCAACGGTGGTTGTCGAAATTGATCAGGTTCACAGGCCATGCCTTGTGTTTGGCGTGACAGAAGAGAGGCGCATAAGCCGCCATCACCACTACGTCTGAATTACGTTCCATGCCGGTCATAAATGCAGCTTCGCCAATGGCACCACGCAGGTTACCGTTGCCAGTGCCGCTCGTCACTGCATATTCACCTACAAATATTTTAGATCCATTACGGTCATAACTATCGTATTTATTTGAGTTCCAGATAAACCAGTCGGGATTGTTGTAATAATGTTCGTCCACAATCTGAGGTTTCGGATTTTTAGGATGACTTCCCGCCCATTCGTTAGCAATCAGTATTATGTCGGGATATTTGCTATGAATGGCCTGTACAAACCATGCCCACCGTTCGGCATAGGGAGCCATGCCGTTTTCATTTCCTATTTCAAGATATTTCAGATTAAAAGGTGCCGGATGTCCGTTTTTGGCACGAATGTCTCCCCAAACAGAAGTGACCGGTCCGTTGGCGTATTCAATAGCATCCAACGCATCCTGTATCCACTGTCCCATTTGATCTATCGGCGCGACTTCCTTGTGCGAAATTCCTGCATTGATACAGAACAAAGGTTCAGCGCCAAGATCCTCGGCCAATTGCAGGTATTCATGATAGCCCAAACCATGAGTAGCGTTGTAGCCCCAAATATTCCAAAGGGGCGTGCGGGTATCCACATTCCCGATTGTTTTTTTCCAGTTGTTCATGTGGGCAAAGTCATCACCTTCCACCCAACATCCACCCGGAAAACGGAGAAAAGTCGGCTTCAAAGCATCCATTGCTTCAGCCAAATCGGTACGTAAACCGCTCTTTTTCCAAGTTTTGTCAGGAATAAGCGACACCATATCAAGGTACAGTTTGCCATTTCCGTTACCTGAAATTTCAAGGTGTGCATTGGTATCGGTGGCCGAAGCAGCGAAAGCCAGCGGATAGTATTTCCATTCGGAGGTAATACCGCCTATATCGCCCGAAGCGATTATATTTCCTTTTTCGCCCACAAGATTTACTTTTAATGGCGTTTTGAGACCGTCCACTGCACGGGCAGCCAACTTAAAAGCATATTTTTCGCCCTGAACGAGGTGAAGACCCCAATAGCCACTATTCTCCAATCGAAAGGAACCGTCGAAATTCACAAAAAGTGATTTGCGGTTATAAGGATTCAACGGAGGTAGCGGTGGACGAGAATGGACATCGGCAGTAGTAATTTTTGCAGAAGTTTTAGCATCTGCACTGGTGAATTTCCAATTTTGTAAGGTATCGGCATCCTCAAAGGAGCGATTCCGAATCAGCTCGGGATACAAACCACCATCAGCCGATAAATTTATATCCTCAAAGAAAACACCAAACAATGTTGGCGAAATAGTATGACCGGGTTTGCTTATATCCACGGTAATTTTTGCAGAAGAAGTTTTCTGTGCCAAAAGTTGAAAAGAAGAATTGGAAATAAGCAAGCAGGTCAACAGCAAGGCTATTCCGGTAAATTTTGTATTCATATTCTGATAGTTATATGATTTATTGTTATATCTATTTTATGACAATGGGGTATATCTATTTCCCAGGGTGAAGCCTCCTTCTATCGTTTTCAATCAATTGATCCAAATCATTTTGAGGGCGGTCAAGTTGATAAGGAATCGGCCTTTTGCTGAACTTTTGGAAATAAAGCAAGCAGGCATCATTCCATATCTGGGCATCGCGTCGCTGGTGGCGAAGCTTGCCTTGCACCCGAATAAAACGATCTACATCAACGTATTTTTCCACTTTGTCCCATGTTTTTTGAAACTCGCCAACTTGCTCCAATCCGGTAGCATACTGGTAGCATATTTCATCCCAAAGCGTGCGTCCGCTCTTCATCTGATAGTCCCAAGGTAAATGATGAAACCACAACAAAAGGTTTTCAGGACAGGTTTTGGGATCGTTGAATTTGGAAGCAAGTGGCTCGTGATATTGTTCGACAGCATCACTGCCTGTGCGGGCACGGTCAAAACCCACGCCATTGGCCGAAGCCTGGTGGTAATACGGAGGTGTCCAGTCTGCCCTTATTCCTTTGGGCGCCCACCAAGGGCCGGGACCATAATGCTCGTCGGCCGAGAAAATATGATGAAATCCGAGCGGCATCATGTAGTTGACCGCCGCTTCACGGCTTTCAAGCATCAATTGTTTTACAGGAACAAGAAAATTCTGTTTCCAATCCGCTGATTGAGGCGAAGCAACATTGCCAAAAGTCAACTTAAGCCATTCATCGGCAATCTGTTCGCTGGTCAGTTGGTTGTCCCAAGCCAAACGGCCGAAAGCATACCAATTGGATTGGGCAAAATCGAGTCCGCACCAATTTCTGTCTAAACCGATATTCGAAACGCCCGCAATGGCGGTATATTTCTGTGGATAAATGCTTCCATCGGTACAACGGGCAACGGTGCTTCCCTTTCCTTGCTGGTAAGTATCGCTATTCAATAACTCTTCCCACATGGTGGATAGATATACCAAATGAATCGAATGCCCTAAATATTCCTGCGTTATTTGCACTTCGGGCATCACCGAAGTTTTTTTCATGGCACCGAAAAGCGGGCTGAATGGTTCGCGGGGTTGAAAATCGATCGGCCCGTTTTTCACCTGAATGATCACATTGTCACGGAATTTCCCATCAAAAGGCATAAATTCATTGTATGCCTGCTTGGCCCTGTCCTTATCATTGGAAGCATACACAAAGGCCCGCCACATCACGATCCCTCCAAAAGGCTTCAAGACATCGGCCAGCATATTGGCCCCATCCACGTGTGTACGACCATAATCTTGTGGTCCAGGCTGACCCTCACTATTGGCCTTCACCAAAAAGCCACCAAAATCAGGAATCGTCTTATAAATCTCGATCACTTTTTCCTTCCACCATTTGGCTACTTCGGGATTGAGAGGGTCCGAATTTTTAAGCCCGCCAACCGCTACCGGCGACGAAAACTTAATCGAAATATATACTTTGATCCCATAAGGACGGAGAATATCCGCAATGGCCTTTACCCGTTGAAGGATGCCGCCAGTAAGCATATCAGCCGAGGCATTTACGTTATTGAGAACTGCCCCGTTGATTCCTATCGAAGCATTAGTACGGGCATATTCCTTCCAAAGTTGTTTTTCCGCATCTGTAGGCACAGATAAGTTTTTGTCTTTTCCCCAGAATAGAGAATACCCGGCGTATCCGCGTTCAATGGTGCCATCCAGGTTATCCCAATGATTGAGCGCACGAATTTGATAGGACGGATTATATACTTTTTCTTCAATAGCTTCCTCTGTTTGCTGACGGCGAAGCAGTTCGTAAACTCCATATAAAATACCGATTCTTGTATTGGCCTGAATTTCGGTGGAGCTCAGTTTGAAACCATCATTTCTGATGGCTTTGTCTTTTTTTATTTTTAAAGTAATGCTTGCTCCGTCAATTCCCTGCCAGCCCTGTTTCAGTTCTTGAACGGCAATGGCTAAGGTAGGCGATTTATCGGAACAAACCACATTCACAGTTCCGGTTTCTTTTTTGCGAAGCCACAGGCTATGGCCGTCTTCGGCCCATAAGCCGCAAGTAACCAACACTAAAATAAGGCCTAAAAATGTTCTTTTCATACATCGTTGGATTTTGAATCTATTGAAATCATTTTTCATTAACGGCTTTCACTCCTTCCTTGGTTTGTACTATCTTCTGTATCGTTCCATCAGGATTGTAATACAGAGATTCCACGCACACCGAACGACGATAATCTCCACCCGTTGGCAAAGAACCATCGTGGTAGAAATAATACGTTTTCCCTTTAAAATCAATAATTCCCGGATGCGTGGTGGAACTATTGTACGACCTGTCCTGAATCAAACCGCGATATGTCCAGGGACCTTCAATGCTTTTGGCAGTGCAATATTCAATTGTCTCTGGAAAATTTGCTGCATAAACGAGGTAGTAGACTCCGTTTCGTTTATAAACCCATGGAGCTTCTGTAAAATTCTGAGGTTTAAATGTATAAATCGGACCATCCAGTTCCACCATATTTTCCTTTAGTTTCACCCATTTGCAACTGCCATTTCCCCAAAACAGATAAGCCTGACCATCGTCATCTATAAAAACCGCAGGGTCAAGATCGTCCCATGCATGCTTCATATCAGTAGTCATATCGTTTGTAATCAAAGCCTTCCCAATAGCATCTTTGTAAGGTCCGGTTGGACTATCGGATACAGCCACACCTATTGCTACTCCACCCTTACTATCGGTATTGGCTCTGTGTATGATGGAAATATACCAGTAAAACTTGCCATTTCGTTCGATGCAATGAGCTGCATTTGCTGCGTAAGAAGCCCATGCAAAATCTTTCACAGTCAAACAGGGACCATGACTTTCCCAGTTGACCATATCGCTTGACGAATAAACCAGCCAATCGGGCATTTGATAGGTTTTAGCATCAACGGTAGCGGTATCATGCCCTACATAAAGATAAACTTTTCCTTTGTAAACCAGTGGAGCCGGATCGGCTGTAAAAACACCTTTAATAATCGGATTTTGACCACTAATAAATGTGGTTGCCAATACAATGCCCACTATAAAAATAAAAACTTTGTTCTTCATCAAATTGATACTTATCGTTAAAGGATTTGAATGATTTTAATTAACTATAGGAAATAATATCACGAACCTATTTAACTAATCCTGGAGTTATTATCTGGTATTTTCCGCTTAAATGCATTAGACTGAATAAATAGAGCAAACCATCGTAGTAAGGATCAAAATACCCATCATCATAAGGTTCGAGTCGGGCATTCCATAATTTATGAATATAATCAAAATCCTGATCAATAAGGTTTGTAGAGGCTACGGTAGCCACCAATCCGATAGAATGCCTCAGGCGTTGGAAATCTGTGCCTGCCTTAAGAATAAAGTCGGGTTTGGATCCATCCGGATTGAATTGGTCATCGAAGGTATCAATTCCTTTTGACTTGAAAAAGGCTTGTATGCGTTTTGCATAATCTTTCTGCCATTTACGGTCTTTGCCAAACCAGTTGTAGTCCATGGCAATGTTCATCGGTACCCGCCACGAATCGTAACGGAAAGCGGCCGGCATCCAGCGGGTAGAGTGTGGTGCACCGCTAAATTCGGTATAATCGGCATTGAGTCCCGTAACGGGATGGCAAGCGCGATGCAAAAATACGCGCGATGTGTCGGCACAGTCGCGGTAGAATTGCTCGTGCCCATCTCTGGCATACATGGCCCATACCTCCATAAATGCCGGCAAATGGTAAGACGGATCCGTCCAGTTATAAGCCACACCTTCAGGAACAAAGGAGATTTGCTTATGCTCCACGTTAATCAGGTTGTAGATATTTCCAGTGCCGTCTTTCTTCCACATATTGTCGAGAATATAGCGGGCTTCGGCATAATAGTTGATTCCAGTGTCGTTGCCCCAGCGGTTAGACGCAAACAACAGGCTGGTTACATAATACAGCTCACCGTCGGAAGCCGATCCAGGCGAATTCTGCTTCATCTTTAAGGGGTCGTAGCTCCATGCGAAATAACCTTCGCGAGGGCCACTTTGGTGTTGAACATACTTTTTTGACCAACGCCATATATTATCAAAAACCTCCTTCTTGTTGAGCTGAACAGCCACCATCATGCCATACGAAAGGCCTTCGGTGCGGGCATCGTGGTTTTTTATGTCCGACACATAGGCCATCGAATCGCCCACCTCGAAATAAATTTTGTTTGGCCCTTCGAACAAGTCCTGATAAACCTGTTCAATTTTTTGGTCAATATCCTTGTGGCTGTAACCTGCTTCGAGAAAGATATTGGGGTAATGCTTTGTGCTTACTGCCATTTCAGCTTGTTTTGCTTTCAATTTTCTTTTCTCATTCCGGGCTGTTAAGCTTAAAAACAGAAAACTGAGCGCAAAAAAAAGAAGAAGAGTTCTTTTCGTCATACTTTTATTTTGAATTGAATTTCCACCAGTCGAAATTAAACAATTCGCGTCCGGCAGTTATGTTCTGACCATTAAAGCACAAAAACAAATCGTGTTTTCCGGTAACCGGTGCATTTAATTTGGAACTAATATTCGTAAACGTTTCCCAACCTCCGGTGCGCGGCACATTTACCGAGGTCAATAACGTTCCTTTCAGACTGTCGATACGAACCTCTAAAATTCCACCATCTAATCCCGCAGCTAAAGAAGCTGTAAACGAAAGCGGTGACTGATTGCCAAAATCTACTTCGCGTACTTTGATATACCCCTTAGTACGGGTTTGCGATACGAAAACTCCAAGTTTGTTGTTTTGAGATACAGAACATTTCTCTGACCATGCCATTGTTTCGGCTTCAATACGCTGATAAGGATTGATATACCCAACCGGATTGGGGCCTTCTTTGGTGGCAGTAACTGCGGGTATAGTTCCGTCGGGATTATAACTGAATTGTTCAACACAGGCGGCGCGTCCGTAACTACCACCTCCGGGCAGCAATCCGCTATGATAGAAAAGATATGAATTACCTTTATAATCAATAATTCCGCCATGGTTGGTAAAACTGTTGAGCTTTTGATTTTCCATAATTTTGCCCTGATATTTCCAGGGGCCGGTAGCTCCGGTACTTGTTGAATACGAGAGTGTTTCGCCACCTTTACCCATTCCGGCAAACATCATATAATAAATATTGTTGCGTTTGTAAAACCACGGACCTTCCACAAACGAATCTTTATTCGGATTCTCTGTGCTTCTGTTGCCTCTGACTCCGCCAAAACTTTCGACGCTGAGTGGCACCGTCACAATGTCGCCGGAATATGAAATCATATCTTTATTTAATTTCACATAGAAAAGACTTCCGTTACCCCAGTAAAGATAAGCCTGACCATCATCGTCGATAAAAACAGTAGGGTCAATGTTGGACCAGCTACCGTTGATGATTAATGGTTTTCCCAGCGCATCTTTAAAAGGACCTGTGGGGCTATCGGCCACTGCTACTCCAATGGCCATGTCATTTTTAGTGCTTTGGGCGCAAATATACCAGTAAAATTTACCATTGCGTTCGATACATTGAGCCGCCCAGGCACGGTCGCGCGCCCACGAAAACGATTCGAGCGAAATAGGCGATCCGTGATCCTTCCAGTTTACCATATCGGTGGAAGATAGTACCCTCCATTTGGTCATATAGTAAAAGTCGGTACCCGGAATGTCGTCGCCTACATAAGCGTATACTGTGCCTTTATACACCATTGGAGCCGGATCGGGACCGAAATGCGTTTGTACTATCGGGTTCTCTGCACTTAACATGCCGGATAGTGATATGAAAATTAGGAGTGATATAAAAAAGTTCTTCATGTTGATTTATATGAATGTTGTCTTAAACTATGTATGGTCCATATCTTAAAAAAAGGACACTTGATTCTTTTTAATGTATTGTATAAGTGTTTATTATGAAAATTTCCACCAGTCAAAATTAAACAAATTAGCTCCTTTACCCGTAAATTTCAGAAATACATCGTGAACACCGGTTATTTTGCTTATTTTGTAAATTTCGGTATGCCATTTTTGTATTTCGCTGTTGGTAACTTTACAAGTGGCTATGGGCTTATTGGCCGGATTGTCGAGGATAATTTCAATTGTGCCACCATTACCAGCTACACATGCGCTGAAAGATTTTGTACCTGTTTTCCCAAAATCCACCCCTTTGATCTTTATCCAGTCACCATTTTCGATATTACACAAATTCATTCCACCATTGACGCAAACTTCAGTTTTGATACCGCTTTGTGCATTAAAAGTTTCCGCTTCGGTTCTTTGGTAAGGGTTAAGGTAGCCCACTTGTTTTACTCCATCAACGGTATTGGTCATAATTTCAATAGTACCATCAGCATTGTGCCTGAATGTATCCAAGCAGATATTACGTTTGTAAACAGGTGGAACATGGGCTTGTTTGGCTACTATCCGGTTATGATAAGCCTGATACCATACATCGTTAAACCTGAAAATAGCCTGATGATTGTTATTGTCGTTCATAGGAGGTTGTTTGGATACAATTCCTCCATAAGTAAAGCCTGATATGGGGTTATCGCTTTTCATGTAATCGATTCTCATTTCGGCTCTTGGGTTCGAAGAATAAGAAAAGTAGTAGATTCCATTGTTTTTGTGCATCCACGAAGCTTCGAAGAAGTTTTTAGCCGTAAGCTGAATAGCAGGTCCGTCTACACTGATCATGTCTTTGTTGAGCTTGATAACCCGCACATTATCATCGCCATTGCCTCCGAAGTACATGTAAGCCTGTCCGTCATCGTCAATAAAAGTCATAGGGTCGAAAAGCCACATATTTCGGGCAGGCATAACGCCCGGAGTGCTGGAGCTAACCAATGCTTTCCCAATCGGATCTTTGAAAGGCCCCAGAGGGTTATTGGCCATTGCCACCCCTATACCATTGCCCCCGTTGCCAAAGTACAGAAATACCTTTCCATCCCGGGTGGCTGGCGAAGGCGCCCAACTTTTAGGTGCCCAGCTGGCATCTTGCGGCACCTGAAAAACAACACCGTGATCGGTCCAGTTTTTCATATCGCTACTGGATATACAAACGATAGAATGCATTTCATAACTACTTCTTTCGCCGGAAGGATTATCGTCGTCATTTGAGCAATAGAGATATACTCTACCATTATAAACCAATGCTCCCGGATCGGCCAGATAACGATGTGAAGCAATGGGGTAGTCGGCCGATACATACTGGCTAACTCCCAAAAACAGAAGCAAAATAATGGAGAGGCGATTAATTATTTTCATACGTAAATAATTGTTTTTTTTAAGGTCGTATGGAACTCGCATGTCAAATTTTCACTATCTTTGGTGAATACTCGTATTCATGCTCGTTTCATGCGTTCCTTTAGTTTTTTATAGAAAAATCTATTTAATGTTTGTATAATTATTTAGTTGATATTTATTTGATTTGATTCAATTTGAAAAAGCATAAGTGCTCAATAATAATTATTGATATGTTTTTGACACATAGTCCACAGTAGTTTTTAATTTAGAAAATAATACTAAGCACACATAGCATTATTCCGAAAATCGGGATAATTTCATGCCTGGCAAAAGTATCGTCAGATACTTTTACTATGTGAACTAAGTTTTTTTCTTCCATAATGGCTATGTGAACTATTGTATTTGAAAATATATCATTAAATATTACTCAATTAATCATATGTTTAAATCGATACTGAATTCAGTGTTGTTGATTTCAATCTGAATGTTTTTTAGGTAAATTATCAGTAAAAAAATCGACCATCAATTTTAAATTTTCAGCCACATGCACTCCCGGGCCATGCTGACCACCCTGCACAAGGAAGAAACGGCTTGTCACCTTTGCCTTTTGGAGCGCTTCGTAAAGCAATTCGCTCTGGCAATGTGGCACTACCCGATCTTTGTCGCCATGAAAAATCAGAAAAGGTGGATCGGAAGGATCTACGTAAGTGATAGGACTGGCCAACAGGCATTTGTCCTTATTGTCCTGAATAGGGCCACCGATATATGCCGAAGCTGGAGAGTTGGGGGCATTGTGAATAAAATCCGTGCCTCCGCACGAATCCATCACCAGCATGTTGGTGGGGCCAAACCAGTCCACCACAGCATCTACCGAGCTGCTGAACCGGGTGTTAGGACCAACATTTCCTTCAATATCAAGGGTAACCGCACCCGAAGTTTGTTTCCTGACGTTTCGGGAAGTACCGGCCATGGCTGCCATATTTCCGCCCGACGAACTTCCTGAAATACCGACAAAAGTGGTGTCGAGCCGATATTTATCCGCATTGGCACGCACAAAACGAATAGCAGCTTTAATATCGTTCATAGGAGCAGGGAACTTAGCGTCCATGCTCGAACGGTGATTGGGCATTACTACGGCAAAGCCCGCATCCAGCAAGGCTTTGCCCACCGTATTGAGGTCGGCACCCTTGGAACTATTCGAGAACCACGCACTTCCATAAATATAAACCACCACGGGATAGCTTTTCTTCTCGGCCTTAGGCAGATAAATATCCAACCGGTGATATACCGCAGAATCGCCTGCATAATTCAGGTCTTTCCAGCTTTGGGAGTAGTCCTGAGCAAAGCAATTTATAGCAAGAGTCGCCAATACGATCAATACATATTTTTTCATCATGAATTTAAACCTGAAAATTATTTGAATAACAGTGGAGCAAACTGATAGAGGCTTCTTCTCCACGAATGCCATTCGTGAGCTGTTTCCGGCGAAATGTACGAAATGCCCTTGATTCCGGCCTTAGTCCATTCTTCGGCGGCAGCGCCAATACGGGCTGAACCTCCTTCACGACCACCAAAGCTCATGAAAACCAATTTCCCGTTTTTCTTAAACGCAGCTAAATCAGGAATCTCGGAAGGAACAAATGTGCCGCTACTGAACATGCCCACGTAGGCAAATTTATCTGGATTCGCGATAACAATGGAGCGGGTCTGCATGCCTCCCATCGAGAGTCCGGCCATAGCTCTGTTGGCGGTGTTGGGAATCACCCGGTAGTTGGATTCAACAAAGGGAATCAAATCATTGAAAAGAATTTTTTCGAACTCGGCGGCAAAATTCATTCCGCCTCCAGGACGTGGCGCATTGCCTGCCTGAGGTGCAGCCTGAGTATTTGGACGTGGACCGCGGGGTATATTTACACTGCTGTTTTCCATTACAATAATAAAAGGCACGGTTTTGCCTTCGGCTATCAGGTTATCCATAATCAGTCCGGCATGGCCCTGATTGCCCCAGCCAGTTTCGTTTTCGCCCATACCATGCTGGAGATATAAAACAGGATAACGCTTGTTACCACCTTTCTCATATCCCGGTGGCGTGTAGATATAGGCTGTACGAACCTTGTCCGAACTTTTTGAATAGTAATAGGTCTGACGCAGTTCGCCATGAGGTACATTTTTCAATGCAAAAAAGTCCTGATCGGCAGAAGGCACTTCAATGCCGCTTCCCCAACGGCTGGCTCCGTAAAAATAGAGGCTACCGGGATCGGGGACAGACGCACCGTCGATATTCAACTGATAGTAGTGGAAGCCAACGTCCTGAGGAGCAGATTCGCCCGTCCAGACTCCTTCTGCGTTTTTGGTCAGATCATATTTCTTTCCGCCAATATCTAACTGCACTAATTTGGCATCGGGCGCAGGTATGCTTACACGTACCCTGCCTTCGGAATTGACCTGCGGATACTGCTTTCCTTGCTGGGTAGTGATTCCCGGCTTAAAGTCCTCCACCACCGATTGTCCGTACATCACGCCACCCATGATAGCGAAGGACAATAGAGTTATTCTGAATTTATTATTTCGTTTCATAATATTTTATTTAATTTAAAGTCATCTGAATAAAAAAAAGCCATTCACTTACTTTTGAAATAAGAGAGGTGCCAATTCGCGCAAACTGCGACGCCAGGTCAGGAATTCGTGAGCCGTATTATTGGAAACATACGAAGCAGCATTGATTCCGGCAGCTTTCAGCTCATCAGCCGATTGTTTCACCTTGTCCGGATTTTCGCGGCTACCACAACTCATGAATACAAGTTTGAGTTTCGATTTGTCCTTAATGTCAGTTGGTGCGTAAGTGCCGCCACTCAACAGCGCATAGTGCGAAAACACGTCCGGGCGAGCCAGCGTAATCATTTTGGTTTCCATGCCACCCATCGACAGACCTGCCATTGCCCTGTTGGGCTGATTGGCCAAGGTGCGGAAATGGGTATCAACATAGGGAATCAGCTCATCGATAAGCACCGTCTGGAAATTTTCGATTTTGAAATCACCAATTCTGCCCCATTTTGTATCGTTGGTCATGCCATAAGTCATCACAATGATAAACGGTTTGGCTTTTCCTTCGGCAATCAGGTTATCCATAATCAAGTGGGCAAAACCCTGATTTGTCCAGGCAGTTTCGTCCTCGCCCCAGCCATGTTGCAGATAGAGAACAGGATAACGTTTGTTGCCACTCGCTTCATATCCCGGAGGAGTGTACACGAAAGCACGGCGGGAAGTATTAGTGCTTTTCGAAGGAAAAAGCACCTGAGAGACGTGTCCGTGAGGAACGTCCTTCAAAGCATAAAAGTCTTTGTCGGAAGCCGGAATTTCGATTCCGCTCTCCCAACGGCACGAACCAAAAAAGTTCAGCGTGCCGGGATCGTTGAAAGTACCACCGTCCACCGTGAGGTGATAGTAGTGGAAGCCTTCGTCCATCGGCCCTTCGGTGGTTCCCATCCAGGTACCGTCGTCGGATTTTTTAAGCACTGTACCACCACGTCCGCCCAAGCCAAGGCTTACGGACACAGCCTGCGCATTAGGCGCTACGATCTTGAAGCGGGCATAACCCTGCGAATTTACCTGTGGGTACATTTGCCCGGGCTGGTTCAGCACCGAAGGCTTAAAATCTTCCTTAACATCCTGCGCCGAAGCCAGAGATATTGCTAAAGAAATAGCCACACACAACATTACAATTTTATTTTTCATCTTTTAAATTGTTTTTTTATTTGCCTGACGGAGCGTATAAAACAAGATTTATTCTGACGACCATTATCGGCTTGATTAAATCTTGTCATATTCGTTTCTAATGGCGTTTTATTTTATTATTATGTCCAATATCTGATTACGGCATTCTGTTGATTTCATCAGCGTACAATCAATACTTTCTTACCGTCTACTATATACGCACCATTAGGAAGTTCCAACAAAGCATCTGCACGTCTAACCCTTTTCTTAATCAGTTTACCTATTACTGAGTAAACATCTACCATATCATTTTCGTTACCAGAAGTAACAATATTGTCCAGTCCGGTCACTTCTTCACCTCCAGCATCATCATTAGTAACATATATGTTATCAATAACGTAATCGCCCCCACCCGACCAGAATCTGACTGCCGTGATATGTTTAGGCGAAATAGTCTCTCCTTGTTCGGTAGTAATAGTTCTGAGATCTATCATCAACTCTTTTTTACCTTCCCACTTATATTCTTTTGATTCGGTACCACCATCTTTAATTCGGATATGAGTTCCCCATGGATAATTATAGTTTCCAAATTTGAAAACCAGATATTTAAATCCTGACAAATCGACTCCATTCGGGAAGCTCCACCCTGCTTGCCCATATTGCGTAAGATGAAGTGTTCGGGTGGCGTTGTCAAAAGTATTGTTTCCAAACATGGTCAGGTTCATAGCTTCGGATAAAAGAAGAAAATATGACGTTTTAATAGAAACCTCTTTTTGGAATCCACCATAGCTTACCGTAACCTTGGCCGTTCCTAACTGATGCGATGTAATTCGTCCTAAAGTAGCAGTGGCTACAGCAGTATTGTTGCTTTGATAAGTTGATTTGTGGCTAACATAATCGGTATAGCCATCGGCATATGTAGCCTTTACCAACAAATAGAAATCGCTGCCTATAGCTACCGGCATCGTCTGTCCATCATCAACCGGTTTTAAATTACCACCCAGGATTTCAAGATTAGTAACTACTCTTGCTGTAGGATTAGCATATTCCTTATACCAGTGATATGCCTGCCACGGACAGGCTTCCGGATCAGTCAGGAAAGTGTAAGGAACCCCCGCAGCAGGTGCTTCATCCTTAAATTCGGCTAATTTTGCTGCATCGGTAAAAATCAGCCAACTTACATTTTCCGAATTATCAGTAATATATTTAAAGTTAGCTCCAAAACCATCACCTCCAACTATTCCGGTAGTGCTTTTTCCCCACGAAGAGTCGTATTTTTCCGGTGCCCAGTCCATTTCTGTGACCATAATCGGAGAAATCTCAGCCACGGGCTTAATTGCGCTATCCCATTCTCTCTGGAACGACATATACCCATTGGAACTACCAAACCATCCCGGATAAAGGTGGATTGCATACCCCAGATTGTTCCCTACAACAGGATATTTAAGGTATCCAGAATAGGATTGTTGCCAGGCTAAACCCGGTATCCAGAGGATATTGTCAGCGCCGTTATTCCGGATTACGTCCACAATGGCTTGCATGTATTTTTGCAAATTCACAAATTTAGCATCTCCATCACTTCCATAATTACCATCCGTTCCAAGAATTTGAATAGGTTCATTCCCAAGTTCAAACATGATATTAGGATGATTTTTTAGTTTTGGGTGATTGCTAACAATATCCCATACCTGAATGAGGTATTTATTATAAACATCATCTACCGAAATTTTCTCAGGAAAAACCCCGGGAGGGCGCATCACCACATACAAGCCTTTTGAGACACAGAATTCGGCCATTGGGATAAAAACTTCGTCGAGATATTTTTTGAAACGAGTTTCGCTGAAACATTCCTCACCCTCATATCTACCACTACATCCCGGAAAATTACTCCAATACGGATCCATATGCAAACGCACAAAATTAACTTTCCATCCTACTTCCTGCATATTGATTATAAGCGACTTGTTGTAACTAAGGCATCCTGGCACATCATAATTATCCCAACCATAACTATTAAAAAACGGGCTATATGTTTGAGCAAATCCCTTTAAATTCACAATATTTCCATCAGGGTCTTTCAAGAATCGTCCTTCTACGTGGAGTTGAGGCAAGGTTGTATTTACCGCAGCACTTATATTCAAACTATAAATAATCCCCAACATCAATACAAGAACTTTAACAAGTGAATTTATTTTCATACTCAACACAGATTAAAAGATTAATCCTGCAAACTGGTTCAGCGACCGTCTCCAGGTAAGCCATTCGTGCGAAGTACCGGGTGATTCGTAATACACATGTTTGATTCCAGCTTTTTCCAATTCTGTATGAAAGCTGTTGACAGTTTGATACATGTTTGCCGGTTCGGTAGTGCCAATGCTGAGGTAAACTAATTTCATCTTTTGATTGAAAGCATTAGCGTCAGCCCATACACCATTGTACATTTTTGAGAAATCGTCTCCCGGCTGCAACATGCCGCCACCACTGAAACCGCCTACGTAAGCAAATTTATCGGTATTAGTCAGTGCTATCTGAAACGACTGGAAACCACCCATCGAAAGGCCGGCCATAGCGCGGTGGTCGCGGTCGGATATGGTGCGAAATTCTTTATCAATCATAGGAATGAGCTCGTTGACGAAAACTTTATCAAGCGCACTTCGTTCGATAAGGGCACGAACTCCCTGAAAATTGGGTTGGTAATTACGTTGCGGAACTGCCGGATCTACCGCATATCCATTGTCCATCACTACAATCATCGGCTTAGCTTTTCCTCCGGCAATCAGGTTGTCCATGATGGCATCCATTTTTCCCTGATTAGGCCAACCGGTTTCGTCTTCGCCACCACCATGCTGTAGGTACAGAACTGGGTATCGTTCAGCTACATTTGCATCGTATCCGGCTGGTGTATAAACAAACGCCCTGCGCCAGGCTTTGGTAATATCAGAAAAATAGCGAATCTGTCTGATTTGTCCGTGAGCTACGTTTTTCATGTTGTAGTAATCCACTCCTTTTTCAGGAATTTCAATACCACTGGCCATCCGGCTCATACCATAAAAAGTCTGGCTTGCAGGATCGCAAACAGCCACACCGTCAATCAGAATGGAATAATAGTGAAATCCTTCTACAATTGGTTCGGTGGTGATAGCCCAGGAGCCTTCTTCCTCTTTCACCATATCATACTTTTTACCCAAATCTACCTGCACTTTTTGTGCCTCAGGAGCTTTGATGCGGAAAAGAACCCTGTTGTCGGGCAGTATCTGCGGATATTGTGCTCCGGGAACGTTGGTCGAAGCTGGAACAGCCTTGGCCTGCTCTGCCGGAATGTTACTATATTGTTCAATCAGAGCCGGGGTAATAGGTTTGAAAACCAATTGGGCAAACATATACAGGTTTTGTTTCCACACTTTAAAGTCGTGGTATCCACCCGGAATTACCTGATAAATATGAGGTACCTGATTAGATACCAAATAATCATGAGTGCGTTTACTGAAACTTAACAGTCCGTCCTTATCTCCGCACGAAATCCAGAGTAACTTCAGCTGTTTTTTAGCTAATTCAGGGTTCGGAAGCAGTTCCTGCGGAGCTTTGGTGTTGGGAGCTGACGAAAATCCACCCACCCAGGCAAAAGTATCGAGGTTGCCCAGACCGAAATTCAGAGATTGTCCGCCACCCATTGAGAGACCTGCCACGGCACGGTTTTGCTGATTTTTCAGCACCGGAAAATTTTTCTCTACGTAAGGAATCAGGTCATTAATCAAGTCTTTTTCAAATGTAGCAAAAGCTTGCACTTTAGGCCCCTCCATGATATTTCCTACTGCCCGATCGTCTTTCATTGCCCGTCCGTTAGGCAACACAACAATCATGGGAGCTATTTTTTTATCAGCATACAGATTATCTAAAATTTCCCGTGGTTTACCTTGAACGAACCACTCTTTTTCGTCGCCACCAATACCGTGCAACAGGTAGAGAACCGGATATTTTTTCGATTTTGAATATCCCGGAGGAGTGTAAATCAATGCCCGGCGGGTTACGCCCACAGTGGCCGAAGGATATACAATTGTATCGATTTTTCCTTTGGCTATTCCACTTCGGGGAACATCAAAACCATCGGGAGCAGATTTATAGTTCTGACTATAGGCCGCAAAGCCAACAGCCAAAACTATGAAACATAGTAGAAATGTTTTTTTCATGATATTGAATGATTTAACAGTTACAAGCGATAATGTCTGGTTCAAGACTTATTTAAGGATTGAAAGCATGGTTTCAGCATAACGTTTGCCCAGCTCACGGTATCCGGCAGCGCTGAAATGCAGGTGATCGGCAACGCCCTCGCAACCGGCAGATGGAACAACATAACTATTAGGAATTACCTGCGGCAAAGTGGCGATAATTGCATTCATGGATGCACAAGCGCCGTGCTGATCAGAATTTACAAGTTCACCAGCCAGCAAAGGCACTTTTTTAGGATTCAGTTTTAAATCTTTCATCAGGTTATCGTATACCAGTTTTACTTTCATTGGCCACTCTTTATCACCGGTGTTCGACTCTCCCTGATGCAAAAGAATCCCTTTGATAACACCCGACTTTTGTGCAATTTTAGCCATCTCAACCAAACGTCCATAGGGATTTCCGTCGTAGTCTTTCACCATATTCTTTAACCAATCCGGAGCAGTTGCAACATAAGTTGTGTAGTTATCTTTATCAAACAATTCTATTTTACAGCCTCCAATAGAAACGTTGATAATGCCGATTTTGGCTTTTTCAGGAAGTTGGGCAAGTAGGGCGCGTCCAAAATAATCGGCAGGTGTAAGTCCCGTGTAACAACGGCAAAGCGGTGGAACGGCAGTATACCAGTTACCTTTGGTTCGTCCCAGATTGGGACAATCAAGTGTTTCAAGAACTTTGAATCTGGGGTCAACATCGGCGGTATCCTGAGCTTGTATTTTTGCGTTTCCTTCCATATTGGACTGTCCAAAACAAAGAAAAATATAGAAATTCTTATCTATAGAGAAGGAATTTACACTTAAAATAAGTGAGCATGCCACTAAAAGTAGCTTAAATTGTAATTTCATTGTATTAGTATTATTTTAGAAACTGATTAAGATTATTCTTTTGGTTATTTTACTGAATCACCCTTAAAAGATTAGATCAAAAAAATATTGGAGGGATAAAGTAAAAAACATGAATCCATACGCCGGATTTTTATACGACAAATTTATAAAAGTGTTTATATTTAATTTTTTAATTTTAGATATATAGTTTTCATTTTCAGATAATGAAAAGGCCACTATATTAACATATCTGTTTTTATGCTACTGAAACAAATCAAAAAAAAATTGTTTACGATGTAAACAAACAACTATATATTATGGAGTTAGGAGAATAAACTCTGACAACCAAAACCCTAAAAATATTAACAAATATTCAACTAAAAGAAAATGAAGTTTTGCAAAGCATGAAAGCTTTAAATAAAGAATCTTTTTTAGTCAAAAAAAATTATACTTGAATAATTCACAACTATATTTCGAATCCGGAGGTAATTCAGTAATGAGTAATTCAAGGATAACTTACAAAAGAAAGGGTTGTTCGCAGAGCATATGTGTTCTTGCTTTTTCATACTCTATCGAACAACCCTGAAAAATACAATATACCAATTACTACCTTTTTTAACAAGCGCTTTTGCTTGCAAATGCTTATTTAAATTAAAAATCTTATGCGTTCATTTCTTAGTTAATTATCACATAAAACTCGCATCTCATAGCTATCGGGAAATGGTATTTTGTTTAAGGCTCTGTTTTTAATGCTCGTTTCACGCAGGTGTTTATTTAAAAAGATTAAGATCAATAAACTCTCCCATTTTCCGGTATCCGGCCTGATTGGGATGCAAAAAATCATTATCGTGCATATCCGGCCAAATTGTTGCCGGGTTGTCCGACTGGTGCATCAACGAATCAAAGTCAATCACTGCATCGAACCGCCCGCTGATTCTAATCCATTCGTTTACCTTTTCGCGTGCTTCTAATCTAAAATCTTTATCGTAAAATGATTTTGCAAAAGGAAGTATCGTGGCTCCGTATACTTTAATACCTTTGGCATGTGCCTTGTCAATCAACAGATTGTAAGCATTGATTAAATCTTCCACCAATTTAGGTGCATCTTCGGCAGTCCTCAAACCACCTAAGTCGTTTACCCCTATGGATATAATAAGCCATTTTACATTACTTTGCGATAATATATCACGGTCGAAGCGATTTAATGCCGTAGGGCCTAATCCGCCACGCAAAACGCAGTTGCCGCCAATCCCTAAATTCAGCACCCCAACTTGTTTTGTATCCGTGTTTTTCAACAATCTTTCCGACAAAATATCGGGCCAGCGATTCTGTTTGTTGATTCCCGAGCCACGGCCATCAGCAATAGAATTGCCCAAAACAGCCACCGCAGCTGCTTTTTTAGATGTTTGTACATCAATACCATTAATGATATACCAATGATCGGTAGGGGTAGCTCCTGCAAAATCAACAGATAGTACATTTTCGCCGGTCAGGATATACGAAGTAGTTCTCGAACCTGGGTGACCTGTAATATCGGCAGACACATTACCAAAAGCAATAGTGATGGCTACTTTTGACCCGGGAGCCAGCTTAAACTTCAATGGGTCAGAAACAACCTCAGTTCCCGGCAACATGGTTACCGTATGTTTCTTCTTAAATTTCAGCTTTACCTGCGAAGATGCCTCTACCAGGCTTCCTTCTTGCGCTACAGCTATGGCCACCGATTTCATCGTTACGGGTTCTTTACTGAATAAATTGGTGAAGCGCAATCTCACCACATCGCCACCAATGGATACACGGACTATCTGCCTGAACGTATTGTTGGCCAAACCGGGAGCGGGTGGCATGTTGTGAGGTTCTACCAGTTGAGGTGCAGTAGCCCATGTGCCGGTCCATGTTTTTTTACCGGGAGATTTCGCATTTGAGAAACCCGGCATCAATAGCATTGTCAGCAACAGACCAACGGATAATACTGATTTGAGTTTTGTTGTAATCATTTTTTTTATATTGTTTTATAGATAGAAACCTTTGTTATTTTCAATTTTTATCCCGGTAAGTACCGGAATAATTAATGAGCCTCAATTAATCAATAAAGAGTAATAATTCCTTAAAGCACACATATCGTTTTAGGTTATTTACGGCTTAACGGGCTTGTATATTTTAAAATTGCCCGATAAATGCAGATAGCTTATAAAATAAAGCAATCCATCGTAATAACGGTATAGTCCCGAAGGTATTGGAGTATTGTAAAAATCATCGATAAACTGCCATGCCTCTACCCGATTGCTACCCAACACACCTACTGCATTGCATGCTACCAATCCGGCCGAATGCGGTAAATCTAATTTTTTGCCTTCAACAGTATATTGATTTCCATAAGTTTTGATTCCCTGGTTCATAAAGAATCTGTGAATCTTGTTTATCAGCTCAGGTTCTGAACCTGATTTTCTAAACCAGGCATAATCTACAGCCATATTCATAACGCACCGCCATGCGTCAAACCGGAAATCGCCATGACCACCAACATGTTTGGGTGTACCGTCGAAATTGGCATAATCGGGCATTAGCCCCGTATCTTTATGAGCAAATTTCGGAAACATCAAGCGACTTTTCTTAGCTGCCTGCTTCCAAAAAGCATTATCGGAATCGGCCCAGAGCGCCCACAGTTCATAAAAAGCCGGCAAATGGTACGAAGGATCCGTAAAATCGTCGGCCTCGTCCGACGGTACAAAAACCACCTGTTTTTCGCTGATATTAAACAGGTTGGTAATTGGCTTATTATCTCCCTTATCTTTAGTTGTAGCCAACCGGAGTATTTCGTTGGCCTCTTTTGAATAGTTGTAAATGCCAACGCCATTTCCCCAACGATTGGCAGCTAACATCAATGCAGTGACAATGTATTCCTCGCCATCCGAAGCAGCGCCCGGATCTATGATTTTACCATGTCGGTCCATTTGCCATGCAAAGTACCCTTTGCGCGCCCCTGACTGATGCTGCATATGCGTTTTAGCCCATTTCCAGAGTCGGTCAAACTCATGCTGCTTATTCATTTGTACGCAAATCATCATCCCATACGACATTCCTTCCGAACGTACATCCCGGTTTCCGGTATCGTAAATGTAAGCTTCGTCGGTGCCTACCGGATAATAAACTCTTTGTGTAAGAGAATCGCCATAAAAAAGTTGCTGCCAGATTAACTCTAATTTGGCCGACACATCGGTGCCACTATACCCGGCTTCTACAAAAACATTGCGGTAGGCATCTGTATAAAATGCCCCTTTAGCCGGGATTACAGGCTTTTTTCGCGTAGCTTGCCAAACATCGTTCTGAGCATATAAAGCAGAACTGAGAAGCAAAGCCATTACAACAGACAAAAAAGTGTTTTTCATGTGTTCTTTTTATTTTTTTTGTTAGTTGTCGCATGAAACTCGCAAATGGACATGGCCTTTGGTTTAAACCAGTCCCGATAGCTATCGGGATGCTCGCTTCACGCCTATCTTTTTTTATTTCAAATATTTATATCATTTTCATATTTAGCATATAATTATCATCATTACTGCTATCTACTCTTTCTAAATTTTCTAAATATCGAGCAAGCGACGCATTGGCTGTTTGCCTATTGCACCCATTACTTTTATAAACAAATTAAAAGTTCCGCAAAATTCTCATAGTACTTTCGATATATGTTGCGGCACTATTGTATCAAACTGACATTGAGTTGTATAAAATTTTTATCGATTATACAAACTTTCGGGCATTTTCAAATAAGTTTGTTTATACCCACCAGCATCTATTACTATTTTATGAATAACAATACCGGGATTGAGCGGACGGATTTTCAGACGATACAAATTTTCTTTGTTTTTTAATAAAGACTTCACAAAAACAATTTCGTTTAACCGTGCAGCTCCCGTTGGATACATTTTTGAATAATTATTTTTCCATGTCAAATCATGATTGATATTTCGTATTTCTTCTTCACCTCCTTCAAAAGAGACTGCAACGTTATGACCGCCTTTTATAAACGGCATGGTACTATCGAAGAAAATCCTTACTTTTATGCTATCCTGTTGAGATTGAATTTTCATTTTATAAGCAATGTAAGCACCATCAGTAGATTCGGTATAAGGCATCAAAGCAATACCAGAGAGTGTCCGTCCCATATCTGGAATCACCGTCCACCGGGTATTAGTAGTTGCATTACTCTCAAAATAATGTTCGGCCTCCATCACCACAACACCATTATTTTCGGTAAAAACATATCCACCTCTTAGAGCTTCATCCGTAGTTACTCGTTTTACCTTGGGCATAACGTTAAATTGAGGAGCATGCCATGAAGTATATCCGATATGTACCTGATCCATCATGTGACTCCATTTTCCTTTGGCGATATTATGATTGTAATCGGCACTCAAAAGCGAATCGCGTTTAAAACAATATCCGGCATGGTCGGCCCAGAAATTAGCTGAAATATCTTTTTCTGCCGCTAATTTGAGGTTCATTGCAACTGAATAATACAAATCATAGAGATTAGCTAAAGCCTGCACAGGATAAAGGATAAGCTGTTTGTAAGAATCATGATAAATTGCGGGCAAAGTAATAAACTGTCGGAGCGCCCGGGCTTCGAGTGACAAAAATTCATCTCTTACCATTTTAAATTCCCCGCTTTCAAGATTGAATGTCTTGCTGTCTAACATTTCCGGTATTACACGACTGGCATATTTACAATTGGTATTTAAAATTTCCGCTGCCTCGTCAGCCTGATTTTGCCCAAATAATTCAGCACAAAATTCGCGGGAATATTCATTCAGATTATTTAGGTTGTAAGCTTTAGGATTCCAGGCCATTTTCAGGAAAAAATCCATTGGATATTCATTCGGCTTTAAATCGCCTACATTAAGTATCCACAGCTTATCAACACCATAGTCGTAAGTCAGGTACATTTGCTCCCACATTTGTTGAAGTTGCGTTACATTGAGCCATTTACTTGCACGCGGCCCTCCGTAATAACCTGCATGATAGTACATTCCATAGCCACCAGGATGTTTTTTCCCTTTCAAATCAGGTAAATACCGTACATCCCCCCAATTATCATCGCACAACACAACGATCATATCGTCTGGGACTTTCATTCCTTGATCATAATATTCGACCACTTCGCTATAAAGCGTCCATACTTGTGGTGTTTTAGAGGCAGGTTTTCCTGTAACGTCTTCGATAATTTTACGCTGATCTTTCATAATTCCTTCCAGAACTTTGAAATTAGCTTCTGCACTTCCAGCATCTACCATGGGGCGATCCTCATCACCACGCATACCCATGGTAATCAGGCTTTCGTAGTTTTTGGTATTTTCAATACCATCTCTGAAAAATTTTTGTATACCGTCCTTATTGGTTATGTAGTTCCATTCGCCATTGCCGTAATTTTGCTTATTCCGTATCCATTCCTGCTGCGAACGCTGCATAGGCTCATGATGCGAAGTTCCAATCACAATTCCATATTCATCGGCCAAACGAGGATTTTCGGGATCATCCTCATTAAACGAGTTTCCTTCGTAACTTCCATCTTCGTTTTTAAGAAAAGGAATCAGTGGTTTATATTCTTTGAATGAGCCCCACATGCCCGGCCAAAGCAGATTGGCTTTTAACCTCAGTAATAATTCGTACATGCGTGTATACATTTGGCTGTTCATGCCACCAAACTTTGCTCTTGCCCAACGCTGCATACAGGGATTTTCATCGTTTATAAAAATACCACGATATTTCACCTTAGGTTCTCCCGAGGTGTAACGACCGGCTAACACATAAGCCGTTGCGCGTTGCCTGACGGGCACATCGGCCCACCAGTACCAAGGCGATACACCTAACTGCTTCGACAATTCGTATACACCGTAAATAGTTCCGCGCTTGTCGCTTCCTGCAATCACCAAACTTTTTTTTGTGCCGGGCTGAGGGTTGTCAATGGTAGTAATTACAAAACTCTCCCATTTCCCTTTTAAATCCTTTGTATCGAGTTTTTTGCTTTTTACCAAAGCATCAATCCATTTGTTTTTTCCTAATGTTCCGATAATAATTTCGTAATCTTTACCAGATTCGGCAGTCAATAAATCTGGTTTTAGAGCCATTACGCTGTTGATGTCATTTTGCAAATCGCCAATGGCACGAATAACCCCTTTGAAATCGCTCGCATCGTAGCGAATTGATGCAACGGATTTCTCAATACTCACAACCGGAAAATCATTACCTGTCTGTGACTTTTCTATAACAACTTCTGGTATCAATCCTGTAACTTGTTGCCCATTAAGGTCTAAAGTAAAATGAATCAAAATTCCCAAAATACAGACCGATAAAACACTTCGATTAAGTTTCTTCATGCCATTTTATTAAAACTTTTCATCTTTTACTACCAGACTCGTTACCAAACAAATACGAATTTGTATATCCACCAAAATCAACTACAATTTTTTCGAATACAATTCCGGGATCCATGGGTGTAAGCGTAAGCATCTGCAAACCATCTGCTGCAGGAACATTCAATTCTACTTTCTTCTCAACCACGCGACGAGCTACTGTGGGATAAAATATTGAGTAAATATTTTCCTTCTTCTCGTTCAAGTCCGAATTGAAATTGATGGTTTGTTCGTCACCGCCATTGAAACCAACTTTGTAACGATGTCCGTCGAGGTTCGCAAATGCCAGTGTTGATTTTACAACCACATGAACTGTAACCTTTTTTACATCTTCGGGAAGTTTCATTTTATACGAGATGGAAGCTCCTGTCACCGGTTGCGAATAAGGCATTACCGAAATTCCGCTCAAAGTGCGACCCATATATGGTATAACCGTCCATTTTGCATTGGCAGCATTATTAAGCGAGTAATAATGCTCTGCTTCCATTGCCACATAGCCATTGCTTGGGGTGAATACATAATTTCCAACTGAGGTTTCATGATTTTCGATACGGAAAATCTCCGGCAATTTATCGGCAGGAAAATTATCGTTCCAACTGGTATATCCAATTTTCTTTTGAATCATCATTCCGTCCCATTTGCCATTAGCCATCACTTTGTTATAATCGTAACTTAATGCTGCGTCGCGCTTAAAGGTACGTTCCACATTATCAGCCCATTCGTTGGCTTTAGGATTGTTTTCGGCAAATAGCTTGTGGTTCATGGCTTGCGAGTAGTACATTTCATAAATATTGGCCATAGCCTGAACCGGGAATAGAATTAACTGTTTGTAAGCATCTTTGTATTCTGGTTTCAAACTCAGATACTGGCGCAATGCTTCTGCTTCGAGTTTGATATATTCGTCCGAAACCTGTTTCCATTCGCCTGTTTCAAGATTGTATGTGTTGCGGTCGAGCATTTCGGCAGTTACGCGCCCGTTGTATTTGCTGTACAGGTTGAGAATTCGCATTGCTTCGTTAGCCTGATCGTCGCCAAACTGTTGTGCACAAAATGCGCGCGGATGTTCCAGCAGATTGTTTGCAGTATAGCGGGTCGGATTCCAGGCCATGTCCATAAAAAGTGTAATAGGATATTCCATGGGTTTGATATCACCCACATTGAGCACCCAAAGTTTGTCCACACCATAATCGTAAGTCAGTTGCAGTTGTTCCCACATATTCTGAATGGGGGTAACATTCATCCATTTGGTGTTGCGGGGCGCACCCACATAGTCCACATGGTAATACAACCCCCAGCCTCCGGGATGTTTGCGCTCTTTTTCGTTAGGTAAGCGGCGTACATTACCCCAGTTGTCGTCGCATAAAAGCATAATTACATCATCGGGCACACGCATTCCGGCATCATAGTAATCCAGCACTTCTTTGTACAAAGCCCATAGTTGCGGAGTTTCTTTAGCAGGGCGTTTTGTCACTTTTTCAATAATTTTGCGTTGATTTTTCACCACCCGTTCAAGTAATTGTACATCGGTTTCTTTCGACATGGCTTCATCGCCATCGCCACGCATACCAATGGTAACAATGTCTTCGGTATTTTTCATGCGTTCAATTCCGTCGGTGAAAAATTTATCAATAATTGTCTGATTTGTGGCATAATTCCAGGCACCATGTTCTTTACGTTTACGTGTCCATTCCTGATGGTTGCGCGCCATAGGTTCGTGGTGCGAAGTGCCAATAACCACGCCCATCTCGTCGGCCACCTGTGAGTTCATTGGGTCATCGGCATAAAAAGCCCAGCCCCACATGGCTGGCCACAGATAATTTCCTTTCAAACGAAGAATTAGTTCGAAAACACGTGAATAAAACTGATGGTCGCCATAAGCTGTTCCGTATGTATTTTTCACCCATGTTGTGAGACAGGGCGCTTCATCGTTGATAAAAATACCGCGATACTTCACCTTAGGTTCTCCCGAAGCATATCGACCGGCAGAAACATAAGCCGACGCACGGTGCTTAGCTGGCACATCGGCCCACCAATACCAAGGTGAAACGCCTAATTGTTGCGCTAATTCGTAAATTCCGAAAATTGTTCCGCGTTTGTCGCTACCTACAATCAGCAAACACTTCTTAGTGCCGGGCTGAGGGTTGTCAATGGTAGTAATTACAAAACTTTCCCATTTTCCTTTTAAATCTTTTGTATCGAGTTTTTTGTTTTTTACCAAAGCATCAATCAACTTGTTTTTCCCTAATGTTCCGATAATAATTTCATAATCTTTACCGGATTCAGCAGTCAATAAATCTGGTTTTTGAGCCGTTACGCTGTTGATGTCATTTTGCAAATCGCCAATGGCGCGAATAACTCCTTTGAAATCGTTCGCATCGTAGCGAATAGAAGCTGACTCTTTATTTTCGGTTACAATGGGAAATTCATTGCCCGAAACAGCTTTGTCGAGAACAATATTGGCAATTACACCTGTAGTTTGCTGTGCTTGTAATGACAAAACAAACATGCAGTTAAGCAGCATAAGTACTGCATATTGATTGAATTTTGTTTTCATACTTTCTCTATTTTCTGATATGTATATTCGTTCAATTTTTTATTCAAATCTAATCAGTTCACAATTACGATTCCTCCGTTGCAGGGAATAACGATTTCGGCTTCCTGCTTTTTGTTGATTTTCAGTGGCGTAATTTTTCCGTTCAAAGCAGCATCGTCATTGTACAAACTTAGCTGTGAGCCGGCTGCAAACATCGGCAGTTTAAGCTTCAGTTTAATTGTTTCTTTCTGAGCATTAATTCCGGCAACATACCATTTATCACCTTGTCGGCGAGCTATAATGGCATATTTTCCGGGATACCCATCGATAAACCGAACTTCGTCCCAGGTAGTGGGAACGGTCTTCATAAAGTCCACAGCCCATGCCGGAGCATCAGTCAGATTATTGGGTGCCAGCGCAAAATGCTGCACTCCGCTTTGAAACAATACAGCCGTTGCCAAAGCGTACACATCGGAAGTTACACGTTTGGTACCCCGATTAGGTGTATTATTGCTATTGTAGAATTTATTCAGGGCACTTCCACCAAAATCCATGCTTCCTACCGCGTTGCGGATAAAAGGGTGTAAGCAGGCATTAAAGGCTTCGTTGTCGCAACTGTGCTGACCGAAATGCAGGTTTTCGCTGGCCAAAACGGCTTCGCTGGCAGCGTAATTGGGATACATGCGCTCCCAACCACGCGGCAATGTGCATCCGTGAAAAATTACCATAATGCCATAGTCGTTGGCATCATACAAAATATCTTCGTAAAGTTTCATGGTCACCTGCTTGTCGCCTCCGAAGAAATCAACTTTAATGCCTTTAACCCCAATACTTTTCATCCAGGCCATTTCTTTGCGGCGGGCAATGGTATTGTCCATAATGCCACGTGGCCCCTGAGGTGCATCGTTCCAATAGCCATTAGAGTTGTACCACAAATATAGCGAAACGTTTTTGCTTGCACCATATTTTGCCAGTTCTTCAATTTTTTTGTATCCAATCTGTGTGTCCCAAAGCGCATCCACCAGCACCGTGTTGTAGCCCATGGCAGCGCTGAAATCAATGTATTGTTTTTGCACATCATAAACCGTAGCGCCATCCATTTTCATAATCCAGCTCCATGTGCCTTTGGTGTATTCGTATTTTTGCGAAGCTTCGTAGCGTGGTTCAACTACATCAAACGGTACAGTAGTTTCCATAATTGGCGCCAAAGTTTCGCCCACAGTTATGGTACGCCACGGTGTATATCCCGGAAGCATTATACCCGGCGATGCGGTTCCGTTACCATTGTTTTCGCCTTCCATGGGAAATCCAATGGTATATAAGCCGTCTGCACGACCAATCAGGCGACTACCGCAGTAGCGACTATCCACACCGGTTTCAGATATCAAAACCCAACCCTGTGTACCTACTTTAAAGAGGCTGGGAAATGTAAAGCCATTGTTGTCTCTCCCGTTTTCTCCCATTGGGGCATCGGGCGTATAACTGGTTTCGTAGCTCGGCATGGTGCGGGCAAATCCTACCATGGGTTTGCTTTGCGGACAAAGGAACGTGGTGGTTCCTTCAGGAAAAATGAACCCTGAGGTTTCTTCGTTTACCACACACGATAATTTGTCTCTTTGCGGATAAACTTTGTATCTGAATGCCACATCGTTGTTGCTTACCCGGAAGATAATATCTATGGCTCTTTTTCCATTTTTCGAGCATAAAAACACGGCTTCATTAGCCTGATAATGAACCTGGCTTTTTTTGATATTGGGCAAAGCATATGTATTATCAATACTGTTGCTGAGCACTGTATCGTTCAGCACAACATCCTTAGTAAAATCACCCACATTTGTTTTCAAGCCAATGGGCGATGGTTTCAGAAATATTTTTCCATTATACGAAACGCTGTAGCTTGGCAATCCGGCATTGGCACTAATCTGAACTACCAGCTTCCCATCGGGACTGGTTATTTTTTTATCTTCAGCTTTGAGCATACTGGTTATCAAAAAAGCAGCTAAAACAATTAAACTTAGTTTTTTCATCTTTACAAATTCTGTGTTTTTCGGGTGTTTTTTATGCTGATGTGCAATTTTTTAGTTATTGAATAATTTATAGTCAAAGTAATCTACGTCGACATATCCTCCGGCAGATTTAGTAGCATAGTGTATATGGCAAATTTACTTCCCATAAATAATCTTCGGTAATCAAATATCTTTATTTAAATAAAAAGTATCCGCAATAAATACTACTTCACAGAGAATTATCGCGGATACTCATGGCTTTATTTCTGATAACTAACTATCTGATTCTTTGTCAGCAACAATCTTCTACTTAAACTACATACCTAAAAAAGTCTTTTTCTTCCGGAAACTATTACTCGCCGCCACCTTGAATGGTTTTAATTTTACCGTTTTCATCGTATTCAAGTTCCACCACTTTCAGGCTGCGCAACCATGTTCTACCGCCCGAGGGTACACTGTCGTGATGAAACAAATACCACTTGCCTTTAAATTCGGCTATTGCATGATGCGTAGTCCAGCCTACCACAGGGGTAAGTATCACTCCCTGATAGGTAAAAGGCCCGTAGGGATTATCACCTATGGCATAACACAGTAGGTGAGTATCGCCTGTTGAATATGAAAAGTAATATTTACCGTTGTACTTATGTACCCACGAAGCTTCAAAAAACCGACGAGTAGTATCGCCTGCTTTAAGTGGATTGCCATTTTCATCCAAAATAATAATTTCTTTAGGTTCTTCAGCAAATTCGAGCATATCGTGGCTCAGCTTTACTACCCTCGATGGTAAAGCCTCATCATTACCTTCAGGTAATATGGCACTTTCAAGAGCTTTATTGTTGCGATAGCGTTGCAGCTGACCGCCCCATAAACCGCCAAAGTACATGTAGTAATTACCGTCACCGTTATCAAAGATAGCCGGGTCGATACTGTAGCTTCCTTTAATCGGATTTTCCAGAGGAATAAACGGCCCTTCTGGTTTATCGCTTATAGCCACACCTATGCGGAAAATATCCGTTTTATCTTTCAACGGAAAATACAGATAATACTTTCCATCTTTGTAAGCTACATCGCAATCCCATAACTGACGGCCAGCCCAGGGAATATCTTTAGTATCCAACACAACTCCATGGTCAGTTATCACACCGTTTTCGATATCGTCGGTCGAAAAAACATGATAATCTTTCATATCAAAATGATCTCCGTTATCATTTTCTTCAATTCCACTTTCGCGGTCGTGCGAAGGATAGATGTACAATCTTTCGTTAAACACATGCACTGCCGGGTCGGCCATATAGTCACCCGGAACTAAATATTTAGGCGTTTTCATCTTTTCTTTTATAATGAATTAATTTTCCTTATTTTGTTTTTATTGCTTCATCAATAATTTTTTTCACCAGAGGTTTGGCGTTATAATCCCGGTCGAAAAGCAAAGGATAGTCAGTTCTGCCTCTCACCGGAAAGTTATTTTTCCATGAACCACCGTCGCTCACACCCCACAGCGTAACGCGACTGATTTTATCTTTATGTTTCAGGAATAACCTGAAAAAATCAAGATAGCGATTTTCCCAGACTGTTTCGGCCTCGGCCGGAAGTCCGTTTTTGTAAGGGTTAATTTGATCCTGATACGCTGCCACATCGGCAATATTGGCACCTCTATTGCCTTTAGGCGTAGGTAAAGCGCTTAAATCAAGTTCAGTAATCATCACTTTCAGGCCTAAACCCGCATAGCTTTCGATACTTTTCTCAAATTCGCTCAGTTCAGGATAATCCATTCCTATATGTCCCTGCATCCCGATGCCATGAATTTTCACGCCCTGTGCCTGTAATGCTTTTACCATTTTTATAACCCCTTCGCGCTTAGCTGGTATAGCCATGGAGTAATCATTATAATACAATTCCGCTTTAGGGTCGGCTTCGTGAGCAAACTGGAAAGCCAGTTTTATAAAATCTTCGCCTATGATGTTATAGAATTTACTTTTACGCCATTCTCCATTATCCAGAATGGCTTCATTAACAACATCCCAACCTTTTATCTGACCTTTGTAACGGGCAACAACAGTGTGTATGTGATTTTTCATACGTTCAATCAACACCTCGCGGGATACGTCCTTACCCTCTTTATCTACAAAAAACCAGCGGGGAGCCTGCGAGTGCCAAATGAGCGTATGCCCGGTAATAAACATCTTATTTTTTTTACCGTATGCCACAAATTTATCTGCATCATCAAAGAAAAATTCGCCTTCCCGTGGCTGAATATTTTCACTTTTCATGCAGTTTTCGGCTACAATAGCACTGAACTGCGTTTTAACCACCTCGTCGGATTTCTTGTCGATACCCATGTATTGCGCTCTGTTTAAAGCTGTACCGATATAGAATTTGTCTTTAAAAGCTGCTCTTAATGTTGTTGTTTTATCGTTTTTCGCCGCGCACGAAAAACTAATTGCAGCCATAGCAACGACTAAAGTGTAGTATTTTATTTTGAGTTTCATCATTTTTTGTGTCTGATTGTGTTTTTTTGGTATTAATTGATTGGTCTGATCTTTTTTTAATGATAGCTGAACGATTTTTATTTCAATTGCCGTTCTTCAATTTCTATGTTAATTTTATGAATTACATCGTCGTCCAATTCATATTTTGAAATAATAAACATAGCTACAGCAAGCAGAATAGCCGGAATTACAGCTACCAGCCATAAAATACCCTGCTCAGCAAAAGCCGACTGGCTAACTGCATTTTTTTCGTCGAAACCAACAAACGCCAATACAAATCCGGGAACAACCCCACCCAATGCCATACCTGCTTTAAAGAAAATACCCGTTAGCGCATTTACGATTCCCGAGATTCGTTTTCCGGTAGAATGTTCTCCATACGAAATTACCTCAGGTACCAAAGCCCACATATATCCGGTGGCCACAATAACTCCTGTTGATTTCACAAATTGCGCTATCAGTACCAGCCAAACCTGAGTTTTAAGAGCCGGAATCACCGAAATAACGTACAACATTGCCATACCCAGAATAGCTATAGTCAGAAAAACATAAAACATTTGTTTTTTCCCGATAGACCTTTTAATAGCCGGCACCATAGGCATAAAAATAAATGCAGGAATAGAGCCTAGCGCGGCAAAATAAGGCAGCATATCAGGTGCTTGCACATTGTAAATCATATAATACGAACCCGCCGAGTTGCCAATAGCCATCATGGCAAAAGCCGTAATAAAGAAAAAAGCCAGCACGCGTAACGGACGGTTGTGAACAAACTCTTTCCACAAATCGGAAACCTTCACATTCTCGGTTTCTTTAGCATCCATCACCACCCGCTCTTTGGTTTGGAAATAGCAAAAGAACAGTAACAACAAACCCGCCACCGCATAAATTGTCATGGTAATAAACCAGGCACTGCCGGCTTCGGTTGAGTTTATTTTGCCATCGGGCGATAATGACCGGACAATAATAGGAATACCATACGCCACTGCTAAACCGCCCAGATTGGCCAAAAACATACGTGTAGAAGTGAGTTTGGTAATTTCGTCGGTATCGCGTGTGAGCGATGCATTTAAAGCTCCATATGGTACGTTGATAAGCGTATAAAGCATTGACATACCCACATAAGTAATGTAAGCGTAAAGCAACGAACCTGAAAAACCATTCCAGAAACAAAGAATTGCAAAACCGGTAAGCGGAATACCTCCCAGAATCAAATACGAACGGTATTTACCCAATTTCGGGTTATGTTTGTCAACATAAGCTCCAACCAGCGGATCCCAAACAACATCTACTAACCTGACTATCAGAAACATGATAGCAGCTGTAGCGGCCGGTAGCCCGTATACGTTAGTATAAAAAATAAGTAAATACTGTGCCACCGTCTGATAAATAAGGTTCTGAGCCAAATCGCCCGAACCAAAACCTATGCGTTGCACCCACGAGAGTTTGTAGAAACCCTTAGCCTCAATAGTTTTTTGTGAATTTGATTCCATTATTTTAATTTTATTTTCTGAAAACACTGTTTCATTGTCAAACAATTACCAAGCGTTTATTTCAATTTACTTTCGGGAGCTCCCGGATAACCGGTTTTAAGCCTCCCGCATTAATTATTAATTTTCTTAAAATTATACCCGATTCCAGCACACGAAAATGTAAAGTCTGTTTACCGGCTTTTTATATCTTGTGCTTTAATACCGATTTTTATAATCAGAAACTTTATCTACATCAGACACTAAATTAACCACCGACCTTTTCACTCCGGCATCAATATTACTATCAATCAATACAGAAAACGATAACGACGGCTCTACTAAAAACCAAAGCAGAATTGGTTTTGACAGTTTTCATAAAATTTTCAGCAGAAAATACAGGAGAAGTAACTGTTAGGATAGAGAAAATGAAAGTTATGTATTTTAAAATGGTCTTCATGTGTTTTTTTATAATAAGAAATTTATACTCAGGCAACAAAGATATTTTTTACAACTACGCTTCAACAAAAAAATCATTTAAGCTATAAAGATGGTTTTTTGTTAAGGTTGTAAATCAATCAAAAATAATTTCAACGTTCAAGGTTAATATCTCAAATGCAGAACTACGAGATATTGATTTTTTTTAAATTAATAAAAAAAACTATGATAATAACAGAAATTACTGTTCGGCTTATGCATATTAATTATCAATATTTTTTTTTAAGAGCTTACAAATTTATAGTTACATACGCATACATTTTTAAGAAAATAGATATTTAGTTTTGAATTTTAGATACGAGTAAACAAGATATTATTGTATTTAACCCTTTATTTAACGGGTGTTAGCAATAATTTAAATAAAAGAAATCTCTTCACAAAATACGATGTTCTTAATGTAATTTCGTTTCAGAAAAAACAGCATGAAAATGTATAAATATAAACAAAACAAACATTATCAAGCTCAATATTCAACCCGAAACATGACTAATACGATTATTTTATTCTTAAAAGTAATCAGCAAAACCGAAAATCAGCAAAAAAGAGTCTGAATAAAAAAGAAACTAAAACAATAAGTAATCATTTCCTTCCAATTAAAGTAACATCAAACAAAAAGAACAATATAGTTAAATTCAAGACCTTCAATATTAGTAAAACATCAACAAAAAAATATAGTATCCCAGACTAAAAATAAGTTAAAATACATTGATTTCACAATGCTGAATTACACAAAAAAATTGTTTTTTAGTTATTGTATTTATTCAGAAATTTGGAAAAACCGATGGTTTTATGAGATTATTTATGAGATTCATCTAATATTTGTTTTCAAATTTAGTCATGAAAATTGATATAACACAGCTATAAAATTTGGTTAGTAACGTGAAGCAAAGAATATGTAACGAAAAGGAGTTTATTTAATTATTTTTAAGAAGCCATGGTAACATAGATGTTCGCAAAGTGAGTTAATTTTCGTAACTTTGTAAGAGTTGGGGTAATTAGAACTCTAAGATTATCACCAACATAGAAGTAAAAATATACAATAACAAGTTTAATTAAATTTATGTTACTACAAAGAAAAATCAAGTTTTCGTACTGGTTTAAACAGGGGGCAATTGCATTATTTGCTTTCACGGCCTTATCGCCACAGATTGTAGATGCGGCAAATCCGAAAACTAAAAAAAACACAGTCAAAGATGCTCCCGTTTTTTCGCAATTTACGTACAAAGGCGACGACAAGGTGTATAATTTAAACCCGCTAAAGCCGGACGAATTTTACAATCCGATATTACAGGGTTGCTACCCCGACCCTTCGATATGCCGGAAGGGTAACGACTATTATATGGTTTGTTCTTCTTTTGCAATTTTTCCGGGTGTACCCATTTTTCACTCAACTGATTTAGTTAACTGGAAACAAATAGGACATGTACTGGATCGTACTTCGCAACTCAAACTTCAGGATTGCGGTATCAGCGCCGGAATTTATGCTCCATCTATAAAATACAATCCGAACAATGATACATTTTATATGATTACAACCCAGTTTGCCGGAGGTTTCGGTAACATTATTGTAAAAACCAAAGATCCGTTGCAAGGATGGAGCGACCCATACAAATTAAAATTTGATGGAATTGACCCTTCAATATTTTTTGATGATAATGGGAAAGCTTATATTGTACACAACGATGCACCCGCTCGTGGAAAGGAACTTTACAACGGTCATCGGGTAATTAAAGTATGGGAATACGATCTGGAAAACGATCAGGTAATTGCCGGAACCGACAAACTTATTGTTGACGGGGGTGTCGATTTATCAAAAAAACCTATCTGGATTGAGGCTCCACATATTTACAAAAAAAATGGAAAGTATTATTTAATGTGCGCCGAAGGTGGAACCGGAGGTAATCACAGCGAAGTTATTTTTATAAGTGACAGTCCTAAAGGCCCTTATGTTCCGGCTCCGGGTAACCCAATATTGTCGCAAAGACATTTGCCCGAAAACAGAAACAATAAAATAGACTGGGCTGGACATGCTGACCTGGTAGAAGGACCTGACGGTAAATACTATGGTGTGTTTTTGGCTATCAGACCTAACGAAAAAAACAGAGTTAACGCGGGACGTGAAACTTTTATTCTCCCTGTAGACTGGACAGGAACTTTTCCGGTATTTGAAAATGGTTTGATCCCGATGGAGCCAAAACTAAAAATGCCAGCCGGAGTAGAAAATAAAACAGGTAAAGATGGCTACTTACCTAATGGCAACTTTACTTTTACCGAAAACTTTACAACCGAAAAATTAGATTACAGATGGGTAGGTATAAGAGGCCCACATCAGGACTTTGCTGTGGTGAACCCTAAAAAACCAGGGTTGATTATAAACCCATTGCCAACCAACATTAAAGAGGTAAAACCTACATCAACATTATTTTATCGTCAGCAACATAGCAATTTCACTGCCACCACCACACTTAGTTTCGTACCAAAAACCGAGAAAGAACTGGCCGGACTTGTATGCTATCAGAGCGAGAGGTTTAATTATGTGTTTGGTGTTACCAAAAAAGGTAACGACTATTATATTGTTTTGGAAAGAACCGACCGCGGTAAATCAACCATTGTGGCAAGCGAGCCAATTGACATAAAGAAGCAAACTATTGATTTACAAGTGGTAGCTAAGGGCGACGACTACAATTTCAATTATTCAATCAACAAAGCAGAATTTAAAAACGTTGGAGGTACCGTATCAGGCGATATTCTGTCGACTAACAGAGCCGGTGGTTTTACCGGTACAATGATAGGACTTTATGCCACTTCGGTAAATGATATTGTGATTCCATAACCCACAAAAAAAGAGTATAAAAAAACCTTACAAACAATAGCGTGTAAGGTTTTTTTATGTTTACTACTTCCAGCAGTTTACCCAATAATCAGGAATAAATACATGAAGTTGATTATACAAAAAGCACTTTAAATAAAAAATGTTTTATTCCGTATCAATATCCACCGTAGTAACAGCTGTATGAATTAAGTGTCCGTATTGACTCACCCCTTCGAGTATAAAACGATAATTGGTTGATGCATCGGCAGCATAAAAATGTATACTTCCTACTCCGTTAGCATCTATTTGCACATTGGGATTCCAATAAATGGTAGTTCGATAGTCGGGAGAAGGATTGTTTCGTTCGGCTGCTGTATGATAGCGGGGTGAATAAAAAGTGGCAGTTTGCTGATAACCAATGGATTTCACATAACCAATATTGGTATTTAGCTTGTTTGTCTGCACAAAACCCTTTTTAGTATTGATTACAATAGCTCCGTTCGCACCCCGGGCTCCAAAGATAGCCCCCGTAGACGAACCCGGACTAACAAAAGCATCTTTAATATCTTCTACCATCAACATATCGTAGTCGAAATTCTCAACGGGCACATTATCAAGCAGTAGCATCGGCGTATTTCCACGGTAGAGAACATCTTTTCCGGAAACCGTAACGCCGGATATTCTGCGCAACAAATCATAAACAGATATAAGGCGCCACTCTGAAATTTCTTCGGCTGTTATCACCGCAGATGAGTTTATAGAGTAGTATGGAGATTCTGTTGTAGATCCAGATTTCCTTTTCGCTGTCACCAGTAACTCATTCAGATTATACATTCGTATACCTTCGTCTTTCGTTTTTTTGACGCTAAGAGGCACAATTTCAATATCTTCTGGTTTCAAGCTTTGTTGATTTATTAATAAAGGTGCACTCAGAGGTGGAAAACTGGCTAAGGAATCAGTTTGAATGAATACCTTTTTGGAACCATTTTTTGAAATAGCCTGAACAATGTATTTAGTTCCTTCAGGAAATTCAAGGTCTTTAAAAACAAATCGTCCCTGTTCGTCGGGTTTGGTAAGATAAGTACCAATTACTGAATCCCTTAATGCAAGCAAGCTCAAATTTCCATCTTTTAGTACCGAAAATAGACCTTCAACTTTTCCTGTAACTTCTTCGCTACGCTCTACAGGATATTTCAGATCTTTTTTAATGTTATTTTTAAGCAGATTAGGAATATCATAGCGTCTCCATCCCTGTGTCATCATCAACATATCGAGTGCAGCTGCAGATTTTTTATTATTTAATTGCAGGTAAGTAGCCGGAGATTCAATATATCCTTTGAGTTCGGATGCAAGCAGCAAGGTGGTAACAATATTTGAACTTGTATCTACATTAACAGCATTTACATCAACTACTGACAAAGAAAAGTTGCCTGACAATGGCTCGTTATTCTCGTCGGTAACATGTACCGATAAATGGATACTGTCTCTTGGGCTAAACTTGTTTTTGTTAAACTCAAGCTCAGTTTTAGCAAAAGAGCTTCGCTGGTTCGAGAAAACAAGACGTTCACTTAAGATATTCCGTTCAGCATCTATCAGGAGAAAATGAACAACTCCGGCGGGAAAAAAATCTTTGTCGAATACTATATATTCTTTGGAATCGTTCCAGGGCTCCAGATAAACAGGTACGCCACGTATGTGAGCAATAAGTTGTGTGGAAGTCGGCAAATTAACCCCGGGCGACTTCAACACACTGACATACAAACCATTACTCTCTTGTTTTACAGAGAGCGAAACCGCATTTGCTACAGGTTCGGGAAGTTCAAAACGTTTAGTCACATTATCTTTGGTGGTACACAGCACATGGTACTTTCTTCCGGGAGTGTAAAATAAAGTAAAGCTTCCCATGCCTAAGTGGGTTGACGCAAACTCTGTACACAACTGATTCTGATCATCGAACACTTGTCCAGTGATGTTTTCGGCAAGTCCACTGTTATTTATTGCTTTGAAAGCCATCACTACGCTTGCAGATAAAGGTGCCTGACCGCCTTCGGGAAAAAATGTTACATCAAACGATTTATCGGTATACGGAATAGTAAAATATTTATTAAAAACACGTCCATCAATCAGGGTTTGTAATAAAAACGTTCTGTCTTTGCTCAGCTCTTTCTCTGTAAATTTGCAATGTCCGGTATTTTCATTGAATAGCACAGCCTTTTCATTTTCGGCTGCCTTACCTCCATGTAATATTGAACATAAAGTGGGCATTACTTTTTGTTGGTCCGACTTTTTACGAAATTGCATCTCGGCCTCAACAGCGTTACCTGAGTTTACCGAATATTTAATATCTACCAACACGTTTTCAGAGACTAAACTACTTATAAACAGCTGTTTTGTACAGAAATAATCTTCGCCCACATTCTGCATAAAGCGCGTGTAAGCTCTTAACGAATAGTTGCCTTCGCCAAGCTCAGCATCCAGTTTAAATTGTCCGTAAAAACAACCCGTACTATCGGGTCTAAGTTTTATACGTTCAACCAGTTGCTTTACCGGATTCACCAACTCAACATATACATAACGACTGGCATTGGCTTGTTTCAGAAAAACGGCATCGACCAAATGTACCCGAAACCAAATAATTTCGCCATTAAAATACTTGCTTTTGTCTGTTTGTACATATATTTTTTCCTGAGGGAAAAAAGATATTTGATCTAAGAAAAGCTTTTTTATTGGATTTTCGACAGATTCCTGAGCCTGAGCAATAGCCAAACAAGCAATCCAGGAGAAAAAAAACATTATAGTCAATCGTACTTTCATAAAACTTAATATGGATACTGTTTACAATGTATTTAGACTATAATCGTTACCCATAGTTTAATTTAATTAAAAAAAAAAACGTGAACTTAGAAAATGCCTATAACTTTTGAGATGAAGTAGATTGAGAGCTGAAAGATTCTATTTTATTAATTGGAATAATCAATGCTAATTCAGCAAGTACAATAACAATAAAAAGTATCAAAGAAGTAAGCCAGATTCTTCTGTTTCTTTTAATAATACCAATAAAAAAAGCAATCAGAAAAAAAACAGGCAGCCCAATAAAAAGAAGAAGTAATAGATTCATGACTTAGATATTATCAGATTAAGCAATAAAAGAATAGATATAATAAGAAAAAGATGCCTGAAAAGTATTTTAATAATTTTATAGCCCGATTCAATCATTCTATCGTTAGTACGAAAGGCCTATTAAGGTAATTAGAATGCTTGAAGCTATAAAAAATCCAAAAACTTTTCAGACACCTTAGTCCGAATCCGGATTATTTAGCTAACGGATGCTCTTCGATCCAGTCGTCTATAATCCGTTGTTCATCCGTAGTTTTGCGAGCCTTATATAAATAACCTACCGTTTTACGAATCACTCCACTATCGTTAAAAGTATACCAAAGGCTATATAATTTCAAATCGGGATAGTAAGTTCCGCCACCGTCAATAATAGCAAAATCTTTATACGTAGCAAACGACAAAGTATTATCATTATTCACGGTAATCTTGAATGTAAATCCTGGACGATAATCAGTAGCATCGCCCTGAACAAATTCATTTTTGTAATGATACATACGAACGGTTTTTCCATTGTCAATAGCCAGAAGATTTCTCGACATCTTATATACCAAACTATCCTTAGCATTTGTAGTATTCCTGATTACTCCGTTCATATAATACAAACCTGAATAATCGTTAACCAGATTAATACGCACAAGTGCCAAAGTATCAGTAGTAGTCAGTGTATACGCCGTGGTTGAAGTCAGTTTCAGAGGTAACATATACAACGAGTCACAATGAAGACTTGAAGTTTTAATATGAATAGGAAAAGTATTGTATACTTGTCCGGCTTTAATAGTTACCTTATCAGAAGGATAACTATAAATGCCATCGGCTAATTTACGATACTGAGTAACTAATGACGACAGATTCTTAGCGCTGTAAACTTCAACGGCTGAGTCTTGTTCTCCAACAGTAACAGTTAAATCCTGTGTGGTAGGTCGAGAACCACTTACAGCTACTGAAACTGAAATCGTATCCTCCAAATTTCCTATATTTAAATCTCTATCAACTACTGTATAAGCTGCCCCTACAATATAAACCTTCTGAGGATATAAATCTTTGTCCATAGGCGATTCCTGATCACATCCTACAAGCAAAATCGACAGAATGACTAAAGGCAATAATATTATTTTTTTCATTATATTCTATAATTTTTTAAATTATTATTTCCAACCCGGGTTTTGTACCAATTTACCGTTTTTATCCAACACCGACTGTTCTATTGGAAAGAAATACATTTTAGCTTTCCAGGTACGTTTCATCGATGCTAAAGTATTCCATACCCTTACAGTATAAAATTGCGAACGACTGGCTGTTTTCTGACTTACATCCAAACCATATATTGGTCTTTGATATGCTGCAGGCGCATCCATCCAACGACGTAAATCATAATAACGATGGTCTTCGTTGAAGAACTCTACTCTCCACTCCTGTTTGATAATTTCTCTCATTTTATCTCTATCCGAAGCATCGGCCACAGTTATTCCTGGCAATCCCGCACGATACCGTATCTGATTGAAATATTTAACCATCTCAGCCGGATCTCTACTTATAGTAACTTCTGTTCCGTTTTCGTTTGTTGCTGTGTATGATTCGGTCATTTCATTCATAGCTTCTACATAACCTAACAATACTTCGGCGTAACGGAAAATCGGATAATACTTTGTTTTTCTGGAACTATCCCAACTAAGATTATCTTCCTGATGTACATATTTACGAGAGGTATAACCTGTTAAATTGGAATTATCAGTAGCTCCACCTACAGCAGTTCCGTCTTTATAGTAAGTTGCAATAAGATTTTTAACGCTTGTATCCGTACCTCTGTACGATGTTGCGGGCCATACGCAATAATTAAAACCAATTGACGCATAAAAGCGTGGTTCTCTTTTATCATGCATTATAGCTCTGTCAGAATTAAGCGTATAATCATCCGAGAAAACAAGGCCTGACCCAACAGGATTACTCGATTTCTCAGCATCAGTAGCGTCACTGTATTGTCTTCCATCGGCCATTCTGTATTGATCAATCATATCCTGAGTAACACTGAATGTACTATTTCCTGACTGTTTGGTAGGGAAATAAAAACCATCATCAACAGTACTTCTTGTACATGTATAAATCAATTCCGGATTGCTTTCTGGTCGTATACTTCCATCGAATATTGATTTATAGGATTTATACGGGTCTATATCCATTGCTCCATTAGGGAAAGCCTGTGTTTTCAGATTCGGATCGCTTGTATCAGGAAGCTCTAAAGTACCTGTTCCTTTTGTAGAAACAATTATTGGCCATGTATTCAATGAATACTTACCCATGTCAATAATTCTCCTAAAAGCGAATGCTGCTTTGCCCCAGCGTTTCGGATCGTGAGTTTGAGAGATAAAATTAGTTCCATCCGTACGCTTCCAGCTGGCAAACTCATCAACAGTAGCACTTCCACCGTTAAAGAACGGGCTGGCCGAATAAAGGCGCATACGTGCAATTACAGCGTACGCTGAACCTTTAGTAGGCAAGAAAGGATACGATATTGATCTTTCAGCAGGTAACAATTTTGCAGCTTTTTCCATGTCAGCGCAGATGTATTCCACACAATCATCGTACGATGAACGTTCAAAGGAAACATTTACAACCTCCTCGTCCGAGTCGAAAGCATTATCAGGTAAAATAGGCACCGGGCCATAAAGCCTGACTAAGCTATAATAGAAATAAGCCCTAAGGAAATATGCCATTCCTGTGTAATCTTGTCTATCCGATTCAGTCAAATCTGAATTTCCACCGATCCGTGCGAGTATAATATTGGCCTTACGAATACCTTTGTAATAATCTGGCCAGGGATTAACGTGAGCAACACTGGTAGGTGTAATGGCATCTACTATCATTTTAGCTCCCACATGATTATCATCTGCCCACGGTAGAATTGCTTCGTCGGAAGCTAATCCACTGGGAGATTTTGCATACGCATCAGCATAATAATCGCTAATAAATTTTGACTCGTTGGGTAGATATGCGGCGGTACCATTAATATACTGAAGAATTCGGGTACTACTTGCAAAAATAGAGTCAATGGTCATTTTATCATATACATATTTGTCAATGTCCAGGTATTTTTCGCAAGATGTACATGCAACGGCACATACAAACAGTACCGAGAACCATTTAAAGTCTATCCATTTTTTTATTATTTTCATAATGTGTGTGTCATTTAAAATTGCATATTCATTTGTAAAGTAATTACTCTTTGTAGGGGATAAACCGCACCATTCGAACTTGCCTGAGAAGGGTCAACAATTTTTACTTTATCCCAAACATGTAAGTTTTCGCCTATTATACTAAATGTAGTAGATTTTATACCTGCCTTTTTCAAAAATTCGCCATCCAGTTTATAGGATAGTTGAACGTTCTTAAGCCTCAGGTATGAACCATCATTCAGCCAAAAAGTTGAATATCTATTGTTATTGGAATTAGTACCATAAGTCAGACGAGGGAATCGGGCATTTGGATTTTCAGTTTCAGCTGTTCCTGAAATTTCTCTGGAGATCCAACGATCCTCGGCTACAATATCCAACACATTTCCAACTTCTTTTCCTGAGAATGGATAATATCCGTTACCACCACTAAAATAAGTAACTCTACTTACGCCTTCGAAAAGTACGCTTAAATTCCAGTTTTTCCAGTTGAATTCAGCAGCATAGCCATATTGTATTTGTGGAATAGTGGAATAGTCTAATGGTACAATATCATAATTATTGATAATACCATCGCCATTAACGTCTTTGTATTTAATATCGCCTGGCAACACCTCATTAGTAAATGTCTGTTTAGGGCTGTTTGTTACGTCTTCTTCATCTGTAAACAAACCAAGCGCTATTAAACCTCGGTTAACTCCGTATTGGTAACCTTTAGTTGACAAATAAGGATATCGTACAATAGATTCTTCGTAATCAAGAACTTTATTCTTAGATTGCGTTAGATTAAAACGCAACACAAAATAGGAATCTTTATTAACCTTTTGCGTAAAGGACAAATGTCCGTCGATACCCCAACTTTTCATCTTACCCACATTGGCATAAGGTAATGTTACCAATCCCATTTCTTCAGGAATACTTGCCCGTTGCTGATAAATTCCAGAACGTACATCTTTAAAGAAGTCAACTGAAAAGTCAAATTTACTTTTGAAGAATTTTGCATCGATACCGAAATTTGATTTGGTTGATGTTTCCCATCTCAAATTATTGGAACCAACCTGAGTTTCAGTATAGCCACTGCCATTATCCCATATACTGGTACCAGATGCTCCCATCAAAGTCAGGTATGGAAACCTGCTATTCATTTGATCATTACCTACTTGCCCGTAAGAGCCCCTGAATTTTAAGTAATCGATAAAAGGAAGTTTTTGCTGCATAAACTTATACTGAGTAGGTACCCAACCTATAGAAACAGCCGGGAATGTACCAAACTTCTTTCCTGATTCAAAAGCCTCTGATCCTGTATATCCTAAATTGCCTTCAACCATATACGTATCTTTATACGAATACGTAAAACGGCTTGAGAAACCCATATAACGCTTGGGGATAGAGGTTAAATCTGTTGTATTGTAAGAACTTACATAATCTTCCATATAATAATGTGCTAACCCTGTAACGCGATGATCTTTATTAAAAGTGCGTTCGTAGTTAGCATGTGCCTCGAAATAGAATTTCCTATCTACGTAGGTACTTACTGAAAATACAGGGTCAGATGCATCTCGTTTTTTCTCCAAAGCCAACGTACCGTCACGTTTTCTTGAAGTGGCGTAATACAAAGCGGGGGTTTTTGTCCTGCTTTGAGTCATTTCACTATTATTCGTAAGATTGAAAAGAGCTGTAAAGTTAAGCCCTTTAGTTATCATGCTCAAATCTTGCTGAAACTGAAGATTAAGTTTAGCCGTATTTTTATAATATTTTTTGTATCCAGAATAGTTGAGCAATACGTAAGGACTTATTTGGTCATTGTTAGTACCGTAAGTTGGAAGTTGTCCGGTTGAATAAACTATTGGAACGGTTACCGGGGTAATATTGGCCTGAGCATCCCATAAAGACTGACTGCTATTACCATAACCGGGATAATTCTGATTAATCATTATATCTTCCAGTCCCAAAGTTAATATCGATGTTTTAGTAAGATTCACATCTACATTGGCACGGAAGTTATATTGCTTGTATGCCACATTTGTATCATATTTATTAATTCCTTTATCTTGTTTAAAAAGAGCGTCTTTATTCAGGAATCCTAAACTCATATAATAACGTGCAACTTCTGCCCCCCCCGAAATACCTATGTGGTATTGTTCATTCCAGGTATAATCTTTCAAGATAACATCTCTCCAGTTTATATTAGGATGTAAATCCGGATCCAATCCGTTTTCAAACAATGCTAAATCTACAGAACTATAAATAGGGTCTCCACCTCGGGTCATCGAAGCTTCGTTTGCAAGAGCTGCATAAGTGTTAGCATCAACATAATTGGGCATACGTGGTGAGTATGACAATCCCACATTCGCTTTTAAGCTAACCGAAAGCTTTCCTGCCACCCCTTTTTTGGTTGTAACGAGCACTACACCATTGGCACCTCTAACACCATAAACTGCAGTAGCTGAGGCATCTTTCAAAATTGAAAAACTTTCAATATCTTCTGGGTCAAGTGCACTAAGTGATCCCTCTACTCCATCGATAAGGACTAAGGCACTCGAACCGGCACCAAAAGTACTAATACCGCGAATCCAGAACTCAGAAATATCTTTACCCGGTTCACCACTACGCAATGCAGAAATAATACCCGGTATTCGTCCTCCTAACATATTCGATACGGATGTTGCAGGAGCTTGTAATTCTTTAACTTCCACATTCGTTATCGCACCTGTTACAGATATTTTACGTTGAGTACTATGACCCACAACAACTGCTTCGTCCAACTCATTGACAGCGCTTTTCATAACCACTCTCATTCTTTCGTCGGTCTTTTCAATTTTCACCTCTTTCTTTTCAAACCCTATATAGGTAAAAACAAGAGTTTGGTTCTTTTGTAACCCGTTTATCCTAAAGCGACCGTCTAAATCAGTAGTAGTACCTTTACTTGGGTTTTCCTTTACTATAATACTAACACCAATCTGCGATTCTCCGTTTTCTGACATTACTGTACCGCTGGCAGTCAAACCCGACTGAGCATAAATCGGTAACTGACAGAGGACAGTCACAAAAAAAAGCACAAATTTTATATATTTGTTCATCGAAATCTTATTAATGGTTTAACATTTATATTTTCTATTCAATAGAGAGTTTGCGAACAGTAAAATCATTACCTCCGGCTATATAGAAATTGCCATCTATATCAATTGCTATACCTCGCGCATATTTAAATACAGCCTCCAACGGATCAGCTCCGTTTGTGAGAGTACTATTACTGCTTCCTGCCACTATTTCCACTGCATCTTTTGATATTTTATGTACTCGGCAATACCCACCTGTAGTCCAATAATTGGCACCTTTACTCACTACAAAAAGATCACCTTCAGGATTTGCAACTATGCCATGAGGACAATAGAATTGAGCATCAGCAAGTCTATTACCAACAGTGACTCCCGAACCATTTTTACCTGCCCACAATGTACAAGTCCAGGTATTATCTGCATTCTTCTCATATTTATAAACTGCATGTTCGTTTGTATAAGTAACAAAGAAACACTTATGGTATTTGCTGTAGCATATATAGGCATCTTCCCAGCTTCCGAAATTAGAAGGAAGAACTGTTCCGGTAATAAGCCCTCCAAAGTTATTTGCATTTATGCCCGATGGCTTTTTAGCGGCAGTGGTGTAAATCTTATAGCTTTTATCCGAAATATTAATCTCGGCAATACGTCCGTCAGTACCCAAAGCATATAATAAATTATCGTCTTCGGCAAATGTCATAGCATCGACCTTGCTATCCGGGAAATCGGTTGACGAAAGGGTAATACCAGTGTTTACATAAGTCCAACTATTTTCTTTTGTATATAAATAGATGGGACGATTTCCACTATTGAAATTTGTGGCATAAAACCGATCCCGGGTACTGGGTACAGCCGGTTTACATATCTGAGTAGGAGTTGAAAGTTTTGTTATTTTACTATCATCAATTGAAAGCATGAATAATCTATTACCCCAGCCAGTCTCAACCAATACAATATTGTCGGCCTTAGTTCCCGCAACAGTTTCTACATAGTGGCACTCACCAAGCGTTACCCCATCAAGAGCAGTACCTGCATAATTAGCATCGGCCATCCACGCTTCGGTTCCTAACTTTCCACAAATAGTCTTCATGGAGCGACTTTGATGATACTTAAATTTCAAGTCGGTTGGTGCCATACTGTCGGTTCCAATTACTAAACTAACCTGATTGTAACCATTAGGCTGTTTGGGTACAAGTCCGGTAATACTTTTACCATCAGTAGCAATTAAAACTGCTTTTTTCGTACCAAAATACACCTTCATGTCGGCAATATCACCCGGGAAATTACCCTCAAGAATAAAGGTTTCGTCGATAACACCATAAGTAGGATTAATCAAATCAACCGTAGTTGGCTTACTTGAATCATACTTATTTACAACCTCAGGATGTTTTTCTATCGCCTCGTAGCTATTATCACAAGCGAAGAGGAATAGCAAAAACAAATTCATAAAAAATAAGCTTTTTTTCATTGTAATTTAAATAAAGTTAATGTAAATTCATTAAAACACATCACATCAATTAAAAAAAATGTGATGTTCGTTTTTATTTGTTTGAGCCATTAAATTGAGGACATTCCAAATGAGCCTGAAGATATTGGCATTGTTCTTTAAATCGCGAAGTTCGAGTTTTAACTATCATCTTTAATCATTTTTAAATTATATTTAAGGGTTAACACTAAATAATCTTGCAATTTTCTTTATATATGAATAAATGGACACATCAACACATGCTTAGTTGATGTACCAATTTAAGATAAGATAATATCATTCATATTACCTTACTTATTTGCTTTTAAAATTCATGTAACGCAAATTGGATTAACACTGTAAAGAATATTACAGCTGAAGAGGTTGTGTTTTTTCATGATTTTAGATTTTGTATTAAATTAAGTATAAATCGTTGGCAAATTTAGATTCATTCAGGCTTATCTATTTACATTAATAGATACATTATTTCTAAAAACAGATAAATATTTATAAATAATCGATATAATATCAAAAAAACTAATACCTAAACACAATTATATAACTAATAACCAATAAGTTAACTATTTAACATCAAGTACAATTATAGATTTGGGTGGTAACTGCACCTGAATCTTTCCCTTTATTATTTTTGCTCCTGTAAAGTCGACAGGCTTTATTACTTCGGGTTTTTCAAATGTGTTGTAATCGCCAATATTTTTACTGGTAAGAATACGTCCGCTTACTTTGCTTACTCCGGTTCCTGATAAATCTATTTCAACCGTGCGTTCTGATTCGAGGTCAATATTAGCCATGGTTATATGAATCACTCCGTCTTTTCTGGATGCCGAGGCATTTACCATTTCTACGTCTTTTTCTCTGATTTGTTTTTTATCTGCCGAAATTTCGAGAGGAAGATATACGGCATCCTGATGTACTTTGTACATTTCGAATACGTGATAGGTAGGCGTTAAAAGCATTTTATCTCCTTTGGTCAGTATCATCGATTGGAGCACATTTACCACCTGTGCAATATTGGCCATTTGCAGACGTTTGGCGTATTTATTAAACGTATTAAGCGACAGTGCAGCTACAAAAGCGTCGCGCATTGTGCTCTGCTGGTATAAAAAGCCCGGGTTTGTTCCGGGTTCTACATCCCACCAGGTTCCCCATTCGTCGAGCATAAGGCTTACTTTATTGTCCTTGTCATACTGATCCATAATGGCAATATGTTTTTTTATCACCTCTTCTATTTCGAGGCTTTTGCCTACGGTCCAGTAATAGTCATCGTTCGTAAAATTAGTGGCAGAGCCTTTACTGCCATTCCAACCTTTTACAGTATAATAATGCAACGATACGCCCTGCATCTGAGTACCAATGTTTTTCATGAGCACCTCAGTCCAGTTATAATCATAATCGGTGGCGCCACTGCCTATTTTGAATAATTTATTGCCACTAAACTCACGACAGTAAGTGGCATACCTACGATACAAATCGGAATAAAACTCCGGTCGCATATTACCACCGCACCCCCAACTTTCGTTTCCTATACCAAGATATTTCACTTTCCACGGTTTATCACGGCCATTTTGCCTGCGTAGGTTAGCCATAGGGCTATCGCCATCAGAGGTCATATATTCAACCCACTTAGCCAGCTCCTCTACGGTTCCACTACCAACGTTGCCACTGATATAAGGCTCGCATCCGAGTAATTCGCATAAGTTCAGAAACTCGTGCGTACCAAAGCTGTTATCTTCTACTACCCCACCCCAATTGTTGTTTACCATTTTCGGGCGTTTATCGCGGGGGCCTATTCCATCCATCCAATGATACTCGTCGGCAAAACAACCTCCGGGCCAGCGCATATTGGGTACATTGAGTTTTTTCAGTGCTTCAAGCACATCTTTGCGATAGCCATTAACATTGGGTATCTCCGATTTTTCGCCTACCCACAAACCTCCATAAATGCAGGTACCGAGGTGCTCGGCAAAATGACCGTAAATATTTTTGTTAATAACTTGCGTTCCCTGTTCCGGGAAAATCTGAATAAGGACTTTTTCTTTTTTCTGAGAGAACAACGAAAAAGTTGACACTGATGCCAAAAGCAATACGAATATGAGTCTTTTCATAATAACCATAGATGAATAATGTTCAAAATTAGCATATATTAATAATTAAATCCTTCTACTTTTAGATACATTTTTTATGTTTTCAGATAATCTGCTTAATTGGCAAAAGCACAACATCAACCAGAATATCAGCAACGAACAAAGGTGTTCATATTTTTCAGATAAGGCAATTTCAAGCATAAAGATAACAGAGAATGGAGACACGAATAAAATAATTTCATTAATTTTATTGAATATTTGATAAATAAACAACAGAGACACATTTATAAAAAGTGCCTCTGCTAATTCAGGGTTTTAAAAAGTTATTATAAACAAATTAAAACCAATATCATTTTTGCGTTGTAAAAACATAGGTTTTACCTGCTTCGGTCTGAATATCATATTCGTAAACCGGTTTCAGTTCCAAACCTTTAAAAGATGCTTTTTCAGAAATAAGTGGTTTTACAATTTGTACAGGCTCCAAAAGTAAGTTCGGATTTTTACCTTCGGCCTTTTTCAAATTGCTCCCTGCCAGCGGTACGTAAGAACGTATTCTGAGGTTTCCACCTATTTTTGACAGAATCGTGGTTTCGCTCAAGGAGCCTGCAGCCCATTTCATCGATACCTCGAATCCGCCACGAGCCATTAAACCCGATACCGAACCACGCTGCCATGCATCGGGTAAAGCTGGCAATAAATGCAAAGCTCCATCATGACTCTGAACAAGCATTTCGGCTACTCCTGCCGTAAGTCCGAAGTTACCATCAATTTGGAATGGCGGATGCGAAGTGAACATATTGGGGTAAGTACGACCGTTGGAATAACGACCATCCACCAAAGTGAGCATGTTGCTAATTATTTTATAAGCATGATTGCCATCGAGCAAACGTGCCCAGAAGTTCACTTTCCAGCCGATAGACCAACCGGTAGCCATATCGCCTCTGAAAATTAAAGAATTGCGAGCTGCTTCAAAAAGTTCAGGATGCGTGTAGGGCGAAATTTGATTGCCGGGATACAAGCCATATAGGTGTGATATATGCCGATGGTCGTTCTTGGGATCATCCAAATCGGGCAACCATTCCTGTAACTGCGTATACTGGCCTACCTGCATAGGTGGTAGTTTAGCAGCCATAGCACGTAACTCCTCACGATATGTTTTATCTTCATTCAGTATTTCGTTGGCCGCCATAGTGTTCATCAGTATATCATAGGCTATCTGATTATCCATAGTGCATCCGGCAGTTACCGAAGTGCCAAACGGTCCATGTTCGGGCGATACAGATGGACATGTTACCATCCAGCCATATTGCGGATGAGGAACCAGAAAACTCAGGAAAAAATCGGCCGATCCTTTCATTACAGGATACACCCCGGCCAGAAACTTTTTATCGCCTGTATACAAATAATGCTCCCATAGATGACGGCAAAGCCATGCACCGCCATTAGGCCACATGCCCCAGTAAGCGCCATCTACTACTCCAGAAATTCGCCATATATCAGTATTATGGTGCGCCATCCAACCTTTAGCTCCGTACATTACCCGGGCAGTTTCCTGCCCTGTTTGGCTCAAATCTTTAATCATGCTAAACAAGGGTTGATGCGTTTCGGACAGGTTAGTTACCTCAGCCGGCCAGTAGTTCATCTCTGTATTGATATTGATGGTGTACTTGCTATCCCAGGGTGGCACAAGCTGATTAGTCCAGATACCTTGCAGGTTGGCGGGCTGTCCGCCCGGCTGCGATGACGAAATAAGCAGATAACGACCAAACTGAAACAGCAATGTTACCATAGCCGGATCATGATTTTTTGTAAAGTTCTGTATTCTTTCATTCGTAGGCAATGCTGTTTGCTGCAAGTCACCTAAGTCGAGCTTCAATCTGTCAAATTGATTTGCATAAATTTTTGTATGAGCCAGCAACGCTTTCTTATAGTCTTTTTTCGACGCAGCGCTAAGCTTCGCGGTTGCTTTTTCGCCCTGATTGGCACCTACAGTTTTGTAGTCGATAAAATTAGTCGCAACAGATACGTAAATAATTACTTCCGTGGCCTTATCTACCGATATTTTATCGTCACTTACAGTAACTTTTCCATCTTTATTTTTGATGTAAGTTTGAGTTTGATAACGAATTACACCTTCTACCGTTTCGTGAGAGGAGCCTCTCCCATCGAGTACCAAAACATTTCCTTTGGCCGACACAGTATGCGTTGCCGGCGAATTATATTGCGCATCAAAAGATAAAGCTCCTTTTTTACTCGCTGTAATACGCATTACAACCACATCGTCGGAAAACGACACAAAAGTTTCGCGTACATATTGAACTCCATTAGTTGTATAAATTGTTTTGGATACAGCTTTTTGAATGTCTAATTCTCTGTAATAATTATTGAATTGACTATGTCCCGGGAAGTTAAGGATAAGACTACCAGCAGTCTGATACGGCATTCCGTGGATGCGCGTAACGAAGTTTTTGTTGATGAGGTTTTCTGCATCTTTGTTTTTACCATCAAAAATAAGTTGCCTTACCTGAGGCAATACCTGAAGCGCAGCAGGATTATCGTTTCGGTTAGGTCCGCCAGCCCAGATAGTTTCTTCGTTCAACTGAATTTCTTCCCGCTCTGGCACACCATACACCATAGCGCCAAGCCTTGAATTTCCCATTGGCAAGGCTTCTTCCCAGGCTTTTGCTGGCTTGTTGTACCATAGCTTAAGCTGCTGAGCCTCTATTGTACCTACACCCAGAAGTAGTAAAAAATAAAATAAAATGTGTTTGTTCATTATTAAAACGTTTGATTATTATTGAAGGCTACTTACGATAACACTCTTACGAATGAAAAAAATTTAAAGACCGCCCTTCACAGGGCAGTCTTTTTATGAGAAAAATCAGAACTCTGTTTTTATGTAAAATTTACTACGCACAAACAACACAGTGCTTTATTATTTCATAAAGTCGAGTTCTACACTTCATTACTTACCTCAAAAAAACTAATCTATACAACTTTTTATCTGAAAACTTAATCTATATCTATTGTTCAAACTTATAAGAGGCTATTCCGGAATTGTTACCTTGTCCGATGGTCTGAGCAAACGCACATTGAATATTGCCCCAGCCGTACCACCTGCAACACTCTCGAACCTGACGGTTACCGTCTTTTTTCGTTTTAAAAGTTTTGCCGGAATTTTATATTCAACATTAACAAAACTATCTTTCGTCCATTTACCTGCAATATCTTCTGTGGCAACTACTGTATTATCAATCAGTATCTTAAATTTTCGCGAACCGGACTCATTTCCCCTATATCTGACCATGAGCAACAAATCTTTGTAACCTTTGGTACTCATATTATACTGAAAAAATCCTCCATTACGTGCATCGCGCCATGCTTCGCCCTGATAAACGCCCCTGTTTGAGTTTTGCACCGTCATTTGATGGTCAACTTCCGGTTGTTGCTCTCCTGTTTTTACTGCGTCTACAGTACGTTTATCAAGCAACATTTTAGCTCGTTCCAAATCTTTTTTGTCCTGTACAAACTGCTCAAACTTGCTTTGGGTCATCGACAACCAGTACATCATATATCGGCTGTCGTGAATCTGATAAAATGGTTCAAGTACCAGATTTTTATATTGGCTCTGAACAAAAAGTTCGGGTACAGTATATGTAAATAGCTTTCCTTCAACGGGTTTCATCTGATTGAGTTTCGACAAAATTTCGGTTCGTTCACCAATAATATAAGGTGCATCAAACACCGAAACCAGCGAACCGGAAGCTATATGCGACCATCTACCATCATCGGCTATAAGGCCGGGCATATTATCGGTACTTGTTTTTGCTCCAAGCAATATAGGACCGCGAAGTATTGAAATAGCATCAGGCGTATTAGGCATTTCCTCAATGGTTACTTTCATCGGGGTTTTTATCTCAACCACATCGCCATTTTTCCAAACTCTGTCGATAACGATATAAGATGACGGCTGAGAGCCCTGAGCGTAATCAACACCGGAACAGCTTACTTTCATTTCATCTGCTGATACCCACCACGGATGACGTACCAGAATTTTCAGTCGTACCGGGTCTTTCACTTTAATGGTCAGGCGACTGCCTTCTTCGTAAGGAAATGAGGTATTTTGCTCAACTACGATGTTTTTTTCTGTCCAGTTCAACTCTGAAGCCACAAAAAGATTCACGTACAGAGAGTCGTTGTTATGAGTGTAAATAAATTCGCCATACTTTCCATGATTTTCCATACCTGTGCCTACACAACACCACATAGCACTATTGGGAGCAGAATAAACCCTGTAATGCGATGGCCGTGCCGGAGTGAAGTAAACATACCCTCCGTGTACGGGATGCTGGGTAGACAAAATGTGGTTGTACATAGCCCGCTCATAAAAATCGGCATATCTGGCATCATGATTCATGCGGAAAAGTCCTTCGGTGAGCTTAAGCATATTATTGGTATTGCAGGATTCAGGCCCTTCGCGCTCGTCCATATAGCTTTTGCAGTCGGCTGCTTCCGGGAAATGCTCCCGCCGGCTATTGCCTCCCAACGATAAGGTACGGTTTTCAACCACAGTTTTCCAAAAGAACTCTGCAGCCGCGGTGTAGTCTTTATCTTTGCTAAGTTCAGCCACACGCTGATATCCAACAGCTTTCGGCACCTGAGTATTGGCATGCTTATTATCCAGATTATCAATATGATGAGCCATACTTTCGTAAATCTGTTTGTGCGAAAATTTCTTAGCTGCATTCAGATACTTCAAGTCCCGGGTAATCTGATAAGCATCGGCATATACTTCGTTCATTCCGCCAAATTCATTGCCAAGCATTGCCTCCATTTTTTCATCATCAAGCGTATCGATAATTGTGAGTCCCCAATCGCACAAATCCAGAAACATCTTTAGAGCATCCTGGTTACCTGCATATACCCAGGCATCGCGCAATCCGGCATAAGTTTTATGCATATTGTACCATGGCACCCAATACTTCCAGATAATGGCTGTATTTCCTTTTTTTATTTCGTCCCATAAATGTTTTCCATTAGGAATTCCACCAATATACCCATCGCCGTTCTTAAGTTGGCAGCGTTTCAGCTCCGCTACCATATAGTCAAGCCGGGTTTTGCATTCAGCGTTTCCGGTGGCAGCGTAATGTATGGCCAGTGCTGTAAGATAATGTCCTCCCACATGCCCGTCGAGCCCATCTTTCTCCCAGTTGCCATAAGATGGTTTTTTTACGGGCAAACCTGCCTCGCGCAAAAATGGCGACAGAAATCTGTCGGCATCATATTCAAGTAGTACATGTACATTCAGGTCGCACGCATGTTTGAATGGACCATCAAGTAATTTTACCTGACTCAGAGAAAAAGAATTTGAGTAGAGTTTATCCTGCGCCAGAAGCTTCGACACGGGCATGGTAAGCAATAAAATAAATATAAATAAAGAAACGCGGTAAATCGTTTTTGGGGCTTGTAGTATTTTATCAATAGAAATATTACTACGAGATATTGAATGAGAAAAAAATAAGGTTCTGTTACTAATTGGCGTTAAATGCTGCATCATATTATTATTAAGATTAACTGATGCAAAATTAAATAATTTCACAAAACGCATATTATAATTTCAGACATTTTATATTTGATTTTAGGTAATCGGGCTAATCAAATACACAGTTTGCAACATGATTTAAGCAGGAATCAAAAAAACCAACAGGCATTTAATCTGAATTAAATGTCTGTTGGAGATTTTCCGAAATGCTTTTTAAATACTGTACTGAAGTACCCTACGCTCGAAAAACCGCAAAGTTCGCTCACTTCAGTAACTGAATGCTGACGGGTTTGCAATAACTCTAAAGAATAATCCAAGCGGATGATTTTTATAAAATCTACCGGCGATTGTCCTGTTAACGATTTAATTTTTTTGTAGAGTAACGAGGTACTGGCATTCATGGCAGATGCAAATTCTTCTTTACCAAATTCGCTGTTGGAGATGTTTTCTCTAACCACTTCCAATGCTTTTTTTACAAACTGATCATTCAGCTGATTATTCAGTATCGGTGCTTCAACATCAATGTGCTTGATAATTTTCAGAGCTTTTTCTTTTACAATATCTCTGTTGATAATAATCGACCTGATGCGCTGCATCAATATCGACATATCGAAAGGCTTGGTTACATAATCATCGGCACCAAGCTTTAGGCCTTCAAGTTGTTTGGTTCTTTCGGACAAAGCCGTAAGCAAAATCACAGGAATGTGCGCGGTATCAAAGGTCGACTTAATTAATTTACATAACTCAAAGCCATCCATGTTGGGCATCATTACATCCGACACAACAAAGTCAGGCATTTTTTTCTGTATAATTTCCCAAGCTTGCTTACCATCGTTGGCCGTTGACACTTTATAATTCACCTCAAAAGTATGCTTAAGAAAGCTTTGTAAGTCGTTGTTGTCCTCTACTATGAGCACATGAATCTTTTTCTCTGCCGGGTTTTCATTCTCTGCCGATAATAAATGTTCAAAATCAACATCCATATCGATAAACGACCCGGTTTTTTCTTCGTAGTCGTTTACCGACACCTCAGCCACTTCTTTGTAAGGAATTGTAATTTTAAATGTAGCGCCTTCGTTTTCTCTGCTTGATAAGGTTACATCGCCATTGTGCATCGATACATAGTTCTTTACCAATAGCAGACCGATACCGGATCCAACCATTTTAGAATTTACCACATTGTCGCCACGATAAAATTCTCTGAATAATTTTCGCTGAGCATTTTCGGATATACCCAAACCATAATCTTTTACTTCCAAACTCCAGGCCTCCTTGTCGCAAAGGAGCGTAATATCAATTTTACTATTTGCATGTGAGTATTTAATAGCATTTGATATCAGATTATCAACTACTTTCTCTATTTTCAATTCATCTACAGCAGTGGTAAAGCTGTCTACATCACAGTACAATTCTAACTCGATATTTTTTTTCTTAGCGGCTGCTTCAAACATGGATCTTCGCCGCGAGACCAGATTTACAATATCAACCATTACCAGAAACACCTGTCCCTTGCCAACATCTACTTTCTGAAAATCCAAAAGCTGAGTAGCTACAAAAGACAAGCGCCCCGACTGCTCGGTAGCCAAGTTCAGATAATAACGCCCCTGGTTGGATATGTTCTTCTCCTTATTTAGCTCTTCGATTGGCGCACTTACCAGAGTTAACGATGTACGGATATCGTGAGCTATGGTAGTAAAAAAGCGTATCTTGTCTTCGTCATGGCGCTGTTTTAAACGATCTGTGTATATTTTCAATAGGAAATAAACAATCGTAGCCAGAATTATAAATATCAACAATCTAAACCACCATGTTTCCCAAAAAGGAGGTACAATCCGAATAAAAAACTGCCGTTCATCAACAACCGTAGTTTGCGAACTATCGTACATCTTGATTTTCAGCACAAAGTGTCCGCTGGGCAAGTTGGTATACGTTATAATTTTCCGGTTCGAGGGCTGACTCCAGTCGTTGTCCAAGCCCTCCATTTTCCACGAAAATTTGAAGCCGCCGGATGACACCCCTATGGGAAGCAATTCTAACTCAAGCGTATTTTGGTCGTGCTTTAATGACACCTTATTTTGTTGGTTAAGCGGCGTATCCTGCATCATTTCAGGATTTTCTCTTATCGTTCGTCCTGAAATTTTTATATCCTGCAAAAAAATACGTCCTTTAAACCTGGATTGATAAAGCTTATCCGGATTAAATACAACGGCTCCACTGTTCGTCCCGAACATTAAGTCGCCATTCCTGAGATGATATTTTGCATCAACATTGAAAGCCAGATTTGAAAGGGAATATTTTGATGAGAAAGTCAACGTTTTTTCATCAGCCGGGTTGAACCGGCATAATCCACTCTCGGTGCCAAGCCAAAGATAGCCATCAACCGAAATTACACTGTTCACATAATTTGAAGGTAAGCCCGACTCCGTGGTGATTTTTCTTGAAGATCGGTTTTTAAAATCATATTTAATCAAACCATCGCCACAGGTAGCAATCCAAATATCGTTTCCTACCACCAATATATCCTGCATAATGTGCCCCTGCAACAGGTAGTCGATATTTCCTTTTTCTTTATCCAAAAGAAGCAGACCGTACGTACATCCCAAAAGAATTTTACCCGGCGAAAGTTCTGTGATGGATTTAACCGGCTGCGAAAAATACTTTCTAAAGCTTTTATTCTCAGTTTTATAACATATCAAATCGCTCTGGATTCCTCCAATCCAGATATCACCCTGACTATCATTAAATATATCAAATATAAATTTGTTTGAAAACGAATAGTTCTGCCAACCATGCGAAAAATGCATTTTTTCGCGCCCCGAAGCCCCATCCAAAACGTAAACTCCCGAAGAATATGTTCCGGCCCAGATATTTCCATCTTTATCTTCGGCTAAAGCCAAAAACACCTGTGCCTGCGCCTGACTATTTTTATAAAACGAAACCCATTGGTTCAACAGGGGATTCCACCGGCTTATCCCGTTATTGGTAGCAAACCAAATGTTTCCTCTTTTATCTTCTAATATCTTATTGATGCAATTATTTGATAGCGAATTAGATATATTTACACGGTGTGTAATCTGGCTTACTATTGGCGAATCTTCTTCAAAAAAAGACAATCCTCCGCTGTAGGTAGAAACCCATACACGCTTATTGTTATCGCAAAAAATATCGTAAACGCCATCGCCAAAAAGCGACGTAGGGTTATCAACATTTTCTTTGTATATATTCAAAACTGTTTTTCCGTTCCCCGACAGCTCCCAAACTCCTTGCCCATCAATACCTACAAGCAAAGTAGAATCATTGTTTTGATCCATGGCCAGTATGGGCTGACGAGGAAAGTTCTTGACTGTAATTCCGCTTAACACTTTTTTCTTTAAATCATAATAAAAAAGCCCTTCCGAAACAGTTCCAATCCAAAGCAGCTCATTCCTTTTATTCAGGAATAATCTGGATGTATTCAGGGTATTAGCCTTGTTGTTTTTAATCACCAATTCGGCTTTAAATGTTGTTGTATTTAGTCTGCTTATTCCATTTTGAGTCGAAAAAAACAAATGATTTTTATCGTAAAAAACAATATTTCTCACTTCACGCCCATCAGTCTTAACAAAATAGAATGATTTGTTTTTATAACAATATAAACCCGACGAAGTTGCAATCCACAAAGCTCCATCATCCTGTACGCGTATTTCGATAACAACCAGAAAGTCATTCTTAAAAGATTTTCGCAAATCCGAAATCAAATTAAACTTATCAAATACAGCATCATAAAGGAAAAGTTGCCCGTTGTTGGTATATGCGTACAAAAAAGACTTTTTATATACCAATTTTACAGATATGGCATTGGGGGTAATATAGGGGAGTTGGTAAATACGGTAATCGCCTTCGGATAATCTGAGTATCCCCGTTTTGGATGATGTCCAGATGAATCCATTCTCATCGCGGCATATAGATCCGGTTTCCCTCATTGAAATTCCATAGGTGTTGTTCACACTGTAGAATTTCACATCTGAAGAATATATATATGTAGATATGAACAATAAAAGAACATGAATTAGTATCTTTCTCATTGTATTATTATAATTGTATCTTTGCGATTTAAGTGTGCGAGAAGCTATGAGTAGCTCAAAAAAACTATTTATGTGCAAATATAGAAATTATTGATGGAAAAAATGTTTTGTTTTTGGGTTGCATGGGCTATATTCAGCGTGTTTTTTATAAAATTTTTGTTCGTAGCTGTAAAAAAAGACAAATTAATCATTTCTGGCCAACTAAAGATAATAGATTCGTCACAACGTGCTGAACGATTGGAATACTCATTTTTGTACACAGCATTCTACAACTTTCTACACTCATTTTCATGTTTTAATGTCTTATTTACAAATGATTAAATCATCTGGCATGTAAATTGTTATAATTAATAAAAAACGATATTATCCGAAAATTATTCAAATTAAAAGTTTATGAAAACAATCAAATTTATGACCTTACTCCTTGCACTGGCAATAACAGCTGTATCGTGCGTGGAAAAATCAGGAAAATACAAAAGCCTGCTTGCTGAACGTGACTCTTTGAACGCTGAGGCTCAGGTGGCCAAGTCAAACTACAATGAAACACTCGACATCCTGAACGATGTAGAAGAGGGTTTTGCGGCTATTCGGGCGAGCGAAGATAAGATGATGGTTGATATGAAAGGTATTGAAGGCAAACAAACTTCAAAAAAGCAACAGGTTGTTGCCCAAATCAACCAGATTAAAGAAATTCTGGAACAAAACAAAAAACGTATCGAACAACTGCAACGTATTTCGGCACAACGTGGTAAAGAAAACACAAAACTGTCGGACGCTATTAAACGCATGGAAGCTGAACAGGCTGAAAAAACATCCATGATAGCTTCGCTGCAGAGCGAACTGGCTAAAAAGAATATACAAATTGAGGAACTTACTACTCAAGTGAGCGGACTGAGCAGTAATGTTGCCCAACTGAATGAAGTTTCGAGCCAGCAAAAAAACACCATTAAAACTCAGGATGCAAATCTGAATTCGGTGTGGTATTGCGTAGCCAGCGCTAAAGAACTGAAAGAAAAGAAGATTCTTTCGGGTAACGGACTATTCAAAGCCAGTACGGTGCTTGACAAAGAGTTCGACAAATCGGTATTCAAACAGGCTGATTTACGTGACCTTACATCAATACAGACCGGAAGTAAACGTGCTAAAGTTCTGTCAACACACCCTAAAGAAAGTTATACTTTGGATAAAGAAGCGGATCAGTTGGTAACTATCCATATAACAAATGCTGAAAAATTCTGGAGTGTTTCAAAATATCTGGTTGTGCAACAATAAAAAACCGAACGACTTAAAAACAGAACAGGCATAATCCGTAAAAAATGTTTTATCATTCATTGCACAATTTCTGACATATTACCTTATTAAAAAAAATATACGGATGTGCTTGTTCTGATTATAACGCTATAAACCTTAAAAAAACCAAATACAAATCCAATCTCAACCAAAATTCATGTAAATTGTGCGTATCTTTAGCACCTCGTGCTTAAAAACAATTATTTTTTGCTCCCCATGAAACAGTCTATTCTGATAGTTGAGGATGATGCCGCTTTTGGAACTATGTTACAAAAGTGGTTTCGTCGTAATGATTTTGAAGCTTTGCTCTGCTTTAATATTGTTGCTGCACAAACGGAATTGAAAAAAAATCAGCCTATTAATCTTGTTCTTACCGACCTGCGCCTACCCGATGGCGACGGTATTATGCTGCTGCACTGGATGCGCGAGCAAAAAATGACTACACCCGTGATTGTAATGACCAGCTATGCCGAAATACAAAGTGCGGTGGCTGCTATTAAGTTGGGAGCTGAAGATTATCTTGAAAAACCAATTAACCCATCTATCCTTAAAGAAAAAATAATTCAGGCACTATCTAAAAAGAAACTGCCCGCTAACTTATCCGTACCTGTTTCAAAAACCAATATAGTGCTGGGAACAAGCCCTGAATCAAAACAAATGTACGACTATATCAAACGGGTAGCGCCTACCAAAATGTCGGTATTGATATTGGGCGAGAGCGGTACCGGTAAGGAGTATGCAGCCCGTATGATACACGAGGGTAGCTCCAGAAGCAACCAGCGCTTCATTGCGGTAGATTGCGGCAGCCTATCGCGCGAACTGGCGCCAAGCGAGCTGTTCGGACATCTGAAAGGCTCGTTTACTTCGGCGCTGAATGATAAAACCGGTGTTTTTGAACAAGCCAGCGGAGGTACGGTATTTCTTGATGAAATAGGCAATTTATCGTACGAAGTACAGGTGCAGCTTTTGCGTACTTTGCAGGAACAGAAAGTGCGGCCGGTAGGTTCTACCAACGATATAAAGGTAGATGTACGCATCATAGCCGCTACCAATGAGAATCTGGAAAATGCTATTGCCGGGGGAAGATTCAGAGAAGATTTATATTACCGGCTGAACGAATTTTCTGTTTTTATTCCACCGCTTCGCCAACGTAAAGAAGATATTGAGCTGTTTGCCACAGAATTTTTGCGCCAGGCTAACGAGGAATTTGAAAAAAATATTCAGGGATTTACACCCGATGCCATGGATGCTCTCAAGCAACATCACTGGAGTGGAAATCTGCGCGAACTACGTAACATGATACGCCGCGTAGTATTATTTGTTTCGGATCAGATGATTACTCCCGACGATTTTCCGGCTTTTGCTCCGGCGCCTAATGACAATGATATGGTGCTTTACCCTGAGAATGAAAGCGAACAAATAAAGGATGCACTGCGAAAAGCCAGAGGCAATAAAACCCAGGCTGCCAAGCTATTGCAAATTGACCGAAAGACGCTTTATAACAAGATGCATCTCTATGGTATCAAACTCTGACAGATAGGATTTTCTCAACATCTTCTTTCCACCCGTCGTATTCGCCGGTTCGGTGACTATCTATCCTGCGGAGTTCCTCTACAGGATAACCAAGCTGAGCAAACATTGGGAGCATTTTGTGGCAAAGTGCCTGAGCTGATTTAAAATCCCCGCTTACAAGGGCTGTTTTAAGCTTTCCGAAATTTTCGGCTGTCGATGTCCTGAAAATTTCCATAATTTCTTCACGGTCGTCGCCCAGCAAATCATCTTCAGCCATTGTATCTCCCTGGCCAAACAAATTTCTTAAATCTTCAGTACTGAATGGCTTAGGCAAATAGCCATCGAAACCAAGCTCCAGAGCTTTCTGATGATTAAAATCGCTTCTGCCGGTCATTACCACAACGGGGGTATTCCCTGCTTTAGCAAGAATATCAAGCCCTGTAATAGCTCCCATTTCCATGTCCGTTAGTATTACATCGCCATGATGCTCAACAATAACGTGCCCAAGCTGCCCAAGCATGCTTTTCGTCATGTGCAATACAGCAGGATCGTCGTCGTAAACCTCTATCCTCTTTTTGCCACCCGGAATTGCAAATGCTGACTTTACGGCCGGAATTATTACCCGGACAGCAGTTCCTTTGTTTACCACTGATGTAATACTGATAGAGCCTTTGAGCAAACCTACAAGCCCTTTAACCACATACATGCCTAAGCCGCTACCATGCGCCAGGGCATTATTACTTTCAACACGAACAAAAGGCTTGTATATTTCCGGCAGTTTGCTTTCGGGTATTCCCACTCCGGTATCTTCCACATAAATCTCAATGTTGCCATCTTTATATGTAAGCTGTAAAGTAATTGTACCCTCCTTGGTATATTTAATGGAGTTGGATACGAGATTAATAATGATTTGTTTGGTTTTCATCATATCCGTATTAACCCTCACTTTATCCGACTCGCACTTCAGGGTCAGGTGTTTGGCCCCGGCCATAGGTTTAAACATCTGTTCGGTTTCGCGACCTATATTATTCAACGAAAAATCGGTAAACGTTGTGGTCAGTTCTCCACGCTCAAGGCTGGTAAATTCTAACAGATTTTCGAGCAGAGCAAAAATATATCTGGCCGAATTTTCTACGGATTCTATTTCGTCATTACGATGTTTGTTTACTGCTACATAACCAAGAATGGAGGTAAGAGGGCTTTTAATATCATGCGAAACAGACAGCAACAACTGATGCCGGGTATCCATAATCTGCTTTATTTTTTCACGAGCTTTTTTGCCCTGATTTACATCGGCTATAATCAGTATTACAAACAACAGGATAAGCAACAGAGCAATAAGCCCTCCTGCTATGGAAAGGGTATAATTGCTATTGATGGATTGTTCGCTTTGGGCAATGGTATCGAGCACCGATTTGTTTACACCTTGCTGCAGCTCCATGATAAGCGACGACACTTTGCCCGAAATTTCACGGTCGTTTACAATAAGCTCTGTCACCTGCTGCTCAATAGCCCTGATATTCCGGTCGTAGCGTACGCTGGCCGCGCGGGCAATTTTATCAACCTCACTCAGTATAGCTATGGAGTCGGCATTACTTATTTTTAAAGTATCGGTTCGCTGGTTTGCCACTATCATAGTGCTATCTACAACAGGGCTAAACACTTCCCGTATTCTCCGAAAGAAACTCTTTTTGGCTATCGATCTGAAAACTGTATCTTTTTTTACCGTAACAATTTTCACCGATTTTTGCTTGGGAGGTTCATAGTTTTGTAGGCGTTCATTAATGGAGTTAACCGGATTATCGTCGCTGAACCGACGATTAAGCTCGGTAATATTTGTAGCTTGCTTATTGAGCAAAACACTGATTCCTTTCAACTTATCTTTTTCAAGTGGAGCCACAGTTTCGAGCAGAGATACGAGCGAATCTACGCGTACCAAATGCTTTCTGAACTGGTCAATATGACCTGCATCTTTGGTGGAAACGTACATGCTTGCAGCAGATTGAGCCTGCCCTACCGACACCACCAATTCATTGGTCAAAATGAGCGACTTGTACTGTTTTTCAACAAAATCCTTTTGACCTGAAATTTTCATTTTCAGCCCGTACAGGAATATAATCATAGCTATCACCGCCGCGCCGGCAATGATATAAAGTACTATGGCTTTAAAATGAATTTTTCTTTCAATACTCATAATTTGTCCTAAAAATCAGGTTTCTACAAAACAAATGTAGAGAAATCCATACTTTTCTACAAATCATTCAAAATAAAAAAATCTAACAAACACATAAACCGCTAATAATAAGAATAATGCAAAAAGCGGGATTTCTGGCATATCGCTTGATTTTTATTAATTCAGGAACGTTCTTAAACCTATAGTATTCATTATTTTTAAAATTTACAAAAGATGAAAAAAGTAATTTTATTAGTTGCCCTGATTACGGGTACAATAGTAGTTGCTAATGCAGCAACAGCACAGGTAACCAATACAAAAGTTACCATCGAAACCGCTACAACAGACAATGACGGTTACAAAGAAGTGAAACTTGACGAGCTAAGTCAGGTAGTTCAAACAAGCATCAAAGCTCTGGCTGGCGAAACTTACGTAATATCCAAAGTAGAGTATAGCGCCGAACTGGAATTGGTGAGAGCTACGCTCACAAGCAAGGAAGACCAACAGGTAAAAGTTGTACTGATTGATAAAAACGGGAAAGAAGTGAAACCAACTGAATAAAATCAGTTTTGTACATTACAAAAATTCTATTTTGCCTATAATTAATGGATGTGAATAGTGATTCATGTGAATAGAAACGCTGATATAACGGATAAAACAGATTTTCGCTGTAAACTCAAAAGTTTTCCTAATACGGATTACATTACAGATTTGGACTTCACAAGTGAAGTCGGCTGATTTTCAGCTGCGAAAAACTAATCCGCCATTTACGTAGTAAATAAATCAGAATTAAAATCCGTTTTATTACTACAATAAATCAGTGTATATCAGTTAAATCAGCTATATCCGCATTTCTATTCTTTTTTTGTCATGTACATAGTAAAATAGCTCATTCACTACGCTTGAACTTACCCCGGAATACGTAAAAGTTATTCCGGGGTTTTGTTTGTCAATCATTCGTAATGGAACGATTGAAAACCATTATCAGCATTTTACACAAAAAAATCAGGAGGTACAAACCAAAACTATGACTAATTAAATCAAAAAAAACACCCTTTTTACCTCCGGTAGCTTTTAATATCCGGAGATTTTTTTCGTTCTTTGTAAAATAAGGTAGTTGTTACCTAATTAACTAAACAATGTAATCTCCAACCGACAAGTAAATTATTTCAACTACTTTTCCGAAAACACAGGACTTCAGTAATTTTTTAAATTTATATATGCTATGATTAGAAAAATCATTTATTCAATTTTATTATCATTCACTATTTCTTTGACTTACTCGCAAATTCCTCAGGAGGTGTGGAACGAAAGCGTAAAGATTGAGTCGCAAATTAAAAAAACTTCATTTCCCGACCGCGTATTTAATATTCAGGATTTTGGCGCAAAGGCAGGAAAGGATAACCTATGTCACGAAGCCATCAATTTAGCAATAGTAACCTGTAGTCAGGCCGGTGGAGGCTCTGTTGTTATCCCTGCGGGCGATTATTACACCGGTCCTATCACCCTCAAAAGCAATGTAAACCTTCATTTAGAAGAAGGTGCGCATCTGAAGTTTTCCACAGAAAAATATCTGTACACGCCCACTGTACTTACCCGCTGGGAAGGTGTGGATTGCTATAACTTACGGCCACTTATATACGCTTATGGCGAGTCGAATATTGCAATTACCGGCAAAGGCATTATAGACGGACAAGGGAGCAACGATACCTGGTGGAGCATGTGTGGCAGTCCGTTGTTTGGCTGGAAAGAAGGTATGCTTGCACAACGCAATGGTGGTAGAAATAAGTTGCTGATGTATGCCGAAACGTCTACCCCCGTTGATAAACGCCAAATGACTTTAGAAGACGGACTGCGGCCGCAATTGATTAATTTATACCGCTGCAACACCATTTTAATCGAAGACGTTGTGTTGAGAAATTCGCCATTTTGGGTTATTCATCCTGTTTTTTGTGAGAGCATTACGGTAAGGGGCGTTCAGGTAATAAGCCATGGCCCTAACAGCGATGGTTGCGATCCCGAATCGAGTAAGAACGTACTTATCGAGAATTGTGTGTTTGACACAGGAGACGATTGTATTGCCATAAAAAGCGGGCGAAATATGGATGGGCGCAAGTGGAACGTACCAAGCGAAAATATCATTGTGCGCAACTGCGAAATGAAAGATGGACATGGAGGCGTGGTGATTGGTAGCGAAATATCAGGCGGGTATAAAAATCTTTTTGTGGAAAACTGTAAGATGGACAGTCCTAATCTGGATCGGGTAATCAGAATTAAAACAAATAATTGCAGGGGTGGAATTATTGAAAATGTATTTGTACGCAATATTGAAGTTGGCGAATGCAAAGAAGCTGTATTGAAAATTAACCTGCTGTACGAGGGTGGCGAACAGTGCGACAGAAGCTTTCCGCCTGTTGTTCGCAATGTGTATATGGATTCTGTTACAAGTCAGAAAAGCGATTATGGTATTCTTATAACAGGATACGAAGATACTATCAATATACAGGACATTTATGTGAGCAATTGCACCTTCAACAACGTAAAAAAAGGCAATTCCATAGTTGGCGCCAGCAATGCGACATTGAAGAAAATAACGATTAACGGCAAGAAAGTCAACAAATAAATACTCCTTCTTTTTTTAAAAGCGGCTGTATCAAAGTATTCTTTCAGGATATTGTTGAAACAGCCGCTTTATTATTTTCAATGAGTGGTATATTTCTTCGCATATTCAGTAGAATTCATACCCCAATATGCCTTAAAGCTTTTGCTGAAATAATGAGGGTCGCTAAAACCAACCATATAAGCAATTTCCGACATGTTGTATTGATTTTCTCTGATTAGTTCCGCCGCCTTTCGCATTCTGAATTCCTTTATATAGGCAATCGGCGAAAGTCCTGTGAGCGACTTTAATTTATGGAAAAAATTTGACCTGCTCAGGTTAAATTCCTTGACCAATAAATCCACATTCATTTCCGGATTAGCTATCTGCAATTCCATTATGGCTGCTATTTTATCTAAAAATGCAGCATCTTTGGCCGATAGCCCTAATAAATTGTGTTTTTCTTCTACACAATCGTCATCTATTGAGGTATGATTCCGGTAATAACTCTGTAGCGCTTTACGCCTGTCGAGCATATTATCAACTTTGGCCTGAAGGTAACTAACGCTGAAAGGCTTTGTGATATAGTCATCGGCACCGGTCTGTATGCCTTTCAGCACACTATCCATATCTGCTTTGGCAGTAAGTACAATAGATGGAATGTGCGATGTACGCTCATCGTTTCTTAATTCTTCGAGCATGCTGAGGCCATCCATTACAGGCATTACTATATCCGTAATAATTATATCGGGCAAATCGGAGAAAGCCTTATTTAGGCCATCTTCCCCATCCGAAGCTTCGATGATTTTGTATTTATCCTGAAAAACCTGCCGGATAAATAATCTCAATTCGTAGTTATCCTCCACAATAAGCATTTTCACATCCTGATTGGGTAAGGCATGAGGAGTACTCTCAACCAGCTCATCGTCAGCGTTATACTCTTCGGACAAATCAGACAATATATATTCTGTGTCAGGCGGGTAATGCGACTTTCCTTTCAATAGCTGCACACTGAATGTGCTGCCTGCTCCCACCTCGCTCTCTACCCATATTTTGCCTTTGTGCATCTCCACAAGCTCCTTGGTTACCGACAATCCGATACCTGAACTTAGTGCACTCTGATTATTTCCCTGAACAAAATTTTCGAAACGGTTGAAAATCGATTCCTGCTTTTCTCTGCGTATGCCCACACCTTCGTCCGCTATTTTGATGGTTATAGTATCCTGTTGCTCAGTAATAATTACGGCAATAGCTTTGCCATTGGGAGTATGTTTGAATGCGTTGGAAAGTAAATTAAAGATTACCTTTTCAATATCGTCAGTATCAAACCAAAGATAGCCCGTAGATGCTTCTGAAGAAAAGGTAAGATTGATGTTTCGCTCTTTTGCCAAAGGCGTAAAATAGCCGGTTACCTCCTGAGTAAAATGTACAATATCTTTATGTTGAATACGCAATTGCATTTTATTCTCCTGTATTTTACTAAAGTCCAGAATTTGGCTCACAAGCCGTTGCATGCGGTCGCAGTTCTTTTTTATCAGCTCTAATGTTTCCCTTAAATGCCCCGGCAACTGCTTGTCGGTCATAACAAGCTCTACAGGGCCGGTTATCAGCGTCAAAGGGGTTCGTAATTCGTGCGATACATCCGTAAAGAAATTCACCTTCATCTGCGCCAACAACTCTTCGTTTCTGGCTTTGCTTTTGATATGGTAAAACACGGTGTAAACATATATTGCTATCAAAATAAAAAAAACTATCAATATGATATACAATATCTTTGCATAAATAGTCTCGGAAAAAGAAGGGAGCACTTCTATCGACAGTGTTTTTTCGTTGTTCACCCAAACGCCCTCGTTGTTGGTCGATTTTACATGAAAAGTATACTTTCCCGGAGGGAGGTTGGTGTAATTGGCTTCGTGGTTGGCGTTGGTGAGCCGGTATTCTTTATCAAAACCGTCTAACTTATACGAATACTGAATATACTCGGTCTCCGACATATCCAAAGCCGAAAAAACAAGCCTGAAAGAATGGTTATTGGGCGGCAAAGTGATTTTCGGGCTGTCGTCCATTGTACTTTGCATAATATCCGGCGAGGTTTTAGGTGTAATCTCTTCGTTGTTGAGCCAGATGGATGAGAAATAAATGGGTGGTGCAAAATCATTTTTATGAATATCGTCGGGGTAAAAATAAAACAACCCTCTGTTAGTTCCAAAGAAAATCCGTTTACCGTCGGTTGCCCCCACACCCTCGCTAAAGTGTACGTTGAAAGCTATATGCTCGCTTGGGTACTGAACCTGATGCTTGTAATCGGTAAACTTGACAAGACCGCCACCGGTAGCTAACCATAAATCGCCTTTTTTATCTACCTGCATCGAATAAATAATATCAGAAATAAGCCCGTTCTTTCGGGTAAACGATTTACATTGATAACTATACTTCCCTGTTTTAACCAACTCGTTTATACCGCCTCCGTAAGTAATTGCAAACAGCCGGCCTTTCACCGTTTGGGTCATTTGCACATCATTATTGCTCAGGCTATTGGCATCGCCCTGCACGCGGCTGATATAGTGATACGATATATCTTCCGGTTTTTTAAAATCGCCATCGAAATACAGAATACCGGAGGTGGTGGAAATCCAGATGCGGCCATCGGCTCCCTCGTTTATATGTCTGATTTTGTAAAATCGTTCAATCGGGTATTTTTTTAAATAATTCCGGCAGTTTATGAATCGTTGCGTACCATCCGGCATGGTTTTTACGAGGTTCAATCCTCCACCATATGTAGCCACCCAGATTCTTTTTTTACTATCCTGAAAAGTATAGTAAATATTGTTGCTGGATAAGCTGTATGCATCATTTGCTTTAAAAGTATACTGTTTGAAATCAAACTTTTCCGGTCTTGTTTCCGTAATCCTGATCAGTCCGTTTCCTTTGGTGGATACCCAGTAAAAGCCATCAGCATCTTGCGTTACCGCATATATTTTCCCCAGCCTGAAACGTTGCAGCAAGTTTAGCTTCGAATCATATACCGAAAGATTATTGTCGCGACTTCCGGCCCAGACCCTGTTTTTTTTATCAATAAATACCGCTCTTATTTCGTTATCGGGCATATCAGCGTCAACAGAAGTAGTCGTGAGAAACTGAAATTTATCGGGAGTAAAATTGATACGTTTGAGCCGGTTGAGCTGCGTACTCATCCAGAGATTACCCTGCCTGTCGGCAAAAGCAGCAAAACATCGGTCGTTCGATTTCCATTTTATCTGTTTTTCAGTAGTATTAAAGGGGATCAGTTCTCTGGTTTGAAAATCGAGATACGAAAAACCCCCGCCTTTAGGATGTACCCACAGATTTCCCTTTTGGTCGTCAATGATAAAGAAACCGGTTTCAGTATTGAGGGGTTTTCCCAATTCATCTTTACCTTCAACAAATTTTAATTGCTGCGTAGCTATATCAAACATACTTACACCCGGTGTTGGGTGTACAAACCAGATAAAATCATTGTGCGATATCTGAGCAGATTCTATGGTTTTTTTTACAAGAGATTCGAAACGGTAATGTTTTGTGTTATCCTGCGCATCCTGCATAAAAAAGCCATCCCTGTCAGTCACATAGATGATGTGTGAGGTTGTGTTCAGAACAGAGATAACAGACGATGCGGTTTGCAACTTTTTCAACCCCAGTTTCTTTTTACGCAACGAATACCGGAAAATACGACCCGAATTACTCCCAAAAAACAATTGCCCGTTGAGCTCTAATGCCGAATAAAAAGCCTGCCGGCTGCCGGGCGGAGTATTGCCGGGTACTACGGCCGAAAGTTTAGACTGATACAACCGAAAAAGTCCGTTGTCAGTAAGTATCCATTCCTGATTGGTCGAATCTAAAAATACTGAACGGATTTTCCCTATGCGCAATGCTTTGTTTCGCGGCGAGAAGGTTTGATATTTTAATGATAAATTGGCTGAATCTGTTGATATTCGCAGCGCACTTCCATCGTCCTGCATAAACCACACTATACCGTTAGGAAATACCGTGAATGATTTAAAATTGGAGAGTTCCGGGCAAACCGGCTCAAATTCTTCTTGGGTAGGATTAAAACGATAAGCGGTAGAGTCGTAACACAAAACCCATATAAATCCACGTTTATCCTCCTCTATTTGTAAAAGTCTGTCGTTGGTAAGTCCTTTTTTATCTTCGGTATTGGATTTGAAGTTTTTGAAGTTATATCCATCAAACCGATAGAGCCCATTCCATGTTGCAAACCACAGCAAACCCTTATGATCCTGAATAATGTTATTTACCAATCCGTCTTCTACACCGTTCTGAAGCGAAAAATAAGTAACACTATATTTCCTGCTGTTATTTCCCTGCAAAGGCAAATAAAAAAACATCAGAAAAACGAGCAGGTAAAATAAGAAATGAAGGTTTTTGTAATTGCTTTTCATAACGATTTAAAAGGAGATAGAATCTGTTTACGAATTTAATTGAAAAACATATCCTATCAAATAGCCGGGGAGAATTTATATCCATTTTAGTCAAATGTCGAATGTTTTAATCAGTTTTGCACAGTAAATTGTCAGTTTTTCCAATAAAATTATTTAATTCTACACCTGACGAGGGCAGTATTTTTCATTAATTTGCATTTCAAATTATCCTTAAATATTTATTATGATATGAAGAACACAAGAAAAAAATGTACTTCAGGAATTCTTCCCAAAGGATTCTTGCTCGCTTGCGGATTTTCTTTTGTTTTATCGATGTCGCCTATGTTTTTACAGGCCAAAGATAAAACGAGTGAACAAGTTGCTTTGAACCAATCATCGGTTCAGCAAAACCGAAAAATCAGCGGTATTATTACCGACGAAAACGGAGACCCGCTCATCGGGGTATCTATTCTGGTTAAGGGAACAACTACCGGAACCATTACTTCAATAGATGGCGATTTTTCGTTAGACGTTCCTTCCAACTCTGTGCTGGTAGTTTCATACATTGGTTACAAAACCAAAGAAATTACTGTAGGCAATCAGCAAAAATTAAAAATTACCATTGAATCTGACAACAAAGTATTGGACGAAGTAGTTGTTGTAGGTTACGGTGTGGTCAAAAAATCAGACCTGACAGGCTCGGTAGGTAGTGTAAAAGCTGAAAAAATTTCGGCCAAAGGTGCTACCTCGGTTATGGAAAGTTTACAGGGACAAGTTGCTGGTGTAAATATTTCGCAAACATCAAGTCGTGCCGGCGATGGTTTCAGCATTCAGGTACGTGGCAAAAGCACTTTAGGCAGTAGCAATGAGCCTTTGTATGTTATCGACGGAGTAGTGTCGGACAACATGAACTACCTGAACCCAATGGATATTGAAAAAGTAGACATCCTTAAAGATGCCTCTTCTACGGCCATTTACGGATCGCGTGCCACCAACGGTGTGGTAATGATAACCACTAAAAAAGGTGATACCAATGCAGCCAAAACTACCGTAAGTTACGATGGATATTATGGTGTAAAAACCGTGGCCAACATGCCCGATTTTATGGATGGCGATCAGTTTATGAAATTCCGTTTTATGCGCTATCTTATTTCGAGCATGAATACAACTACTGGTGCAACTACCTGGGAAATGACCGAATCGAATTTCAAAAACTTCTGGGGAGGCGATAGTCAGGTAGTGAAAGATATGTATCTGAATAAAAATTACACCAACTGGGCAGATATTGTAACCCGTGATGGTACGCAACAGAACCACTTCTTCAATATCACAGGAAGTGCTAAAAACATCAATTACCGTATCGGATTGGGCTATCAGAAAGAAGAAGGTGTTTTGTACGATGCGTACGAACGCTGGAACCTGAAAGGCGCCATTGACCACAAAATTTCTGACAAACTTTCTGTCGGGATGTCTACCAATATGGCTACTTCTTTAAAAAATACCGGAAGTACCAACTCGGTTTTATTAGGTTTTCGTATGACGCCTAACATGCCAGCCTACTACTGGGAAGGCGAAAATGCCGGTGAACCTATTTATCAGCCGGGTAAAGACGCCGTTGTGTATCCTAACGGTGGAGGCCCCACTTCAACTGTTAACCCTATTGTAGACAGAGAAAACTCAAAAGATGACACCCGTGCGTACGATGCAATGGCGAATATCTATGTGCAGTTTAGCCCGACAAAAGATGTTATCCTGAAAACTACCTTTTCTCCAATGCTTTCTACCGATTCGCGTGGTGTTTTTTACGGTACTCTAACTCAGTCACGTCAGGGTAAATCAAATATTGCCAGCAAATATAATGGCGAAAGATTTTCGTATACCTGGGACACGCAAGCCAACTATATGAAAACATTTGGCGACCACAGCATCAATGCTTTAGCATTGGTTAGCGCCTATCAGTATGTAAGTGAAGGAGATGGCATGACTGTTACCGATATGCCTTTTGACGTAGATTGGTATAACATGGGATCAGGTACAATTCAGGAACAATATAGCTATTACTCCAAAATATCAATGCTATCTTATGTAGGCCGTATTAATTACGCTTATAAGGGAAAATACATGTTAACTGTTTCTTCCCGTTGGGATGGTAGTTCCAAGTTCCAAAAAGAAAACCGTTGGGGAATGTTCCCGTCTACAGCATTGGCGTGGCGTGCTTCCGACGAATCGTTTATGCAACCGGCAAGCAACTGGTTAAGCAATCTTAAACTACGTGCCAGTTTCGGTATTACCGGTAATAACGCCGGTGTAGGTGCATACGATACGCAAGCATTGGCCAACTCCAAGTATTATTATAACTTTGGTGAAACTGTAGCTAATGGTTACGGATATACACTGACCAATACCAACCTTACCTGGGAAAAAACCACAGAGTTTAACCTAGGGGTTGATTTCGGATTTTTAAAGAACCGCATCAACGGAGTAATAGACATTTACAACAAAGACTCCAGAGAACTGTTGATGAATATGGATACACCATACGAAATGGGCTCAAGCACTGGTAATATTGTAAGTAATGTAGGAAAAGTAAACAACAAAGGTATTGAAATACAACTTAACACAATAAATATTCAAAGCAAAAACTGGAGATGGGAAACCAACTTTACTTATGCCCGGAATATAAACAAAATCATTGAACTGAATGATGCCAAAGAAGACCTTGTAGGAAACGGTTGGTTTATAGGTAAACCAATTGATGTAGTTTATGGATATAAATATCTGGGTGTTTGTACCAAAGAAGACGCTGAAGATTACGCAAGTGATCCTGAGAAGAAAACTAAATTCTACGAAGGTGAAATGAAAGTATTTGACAGAGATGGCAACGGTACAATCAATGCCGACGATAAAATGATTTTAGGACATTGCGCTCCTACGTGGACAGGTAGCTTTGCCTCTAAGCTAACTTATAAAAACTGGGATCTTTCTTTAAGCGTATATACCAGTCAGGGCGGTATGGTTTACTCTTCGTTTATGGGTGAATTTCTTGATTACAGCCAACGTGGTGTTATGCGTTTGAATATGGATTTTTATATTCCGCAAGGAGCACCCGTTTTAGGTGCCGACGGAACTATCACTTATCAGGCTGAAACTCACTACGGAACTTATCCTTTCCCTACCAATGGTACAAACGGTAAAGGTGCTGGTGCATACTGGTCGGGAGGTTCACAGAACTTTGTGGATAATTCTTTTGTAAGAATCAAAAACATTACTTTAGGTTATACCTTGCCACAGAGATGGGTATCCAAGGTTCATATTGCAGATCTGAGAATCTACGCGAATATCTTAAATCCTTTCACCTTCACAAGCTATCAGGGATTTGATCCGGAATGGGCTTCGGCCGACATTAGCAGTGGTGCAAATGGTGTGAGTTCAAGAACATTTCAAATAGGTATTAATTTAAAATTATAAAAATGTAATGATCATGAAAAAAATATATTTTTTTGCAGTTATAACTGGCTTGTCCTTACTTACCGGTTGCTCCGGATTTCTTGATCAGGACAACAGATCAAATGTGGCTTCTTCTGACTTTTATAAAACTAAAGTTGGTTTCAGCAATTTAACCAACGCAGCATATTCTACTTTACGCGAATTGTATAATGCTCAACCTCTTTTGTTTGTTGCCGGTACCGATATATATGCCGACGGTAAAAGCCAGGGAGTAACCATGAGTCAATATACTTTTACAGCTGATGATAGCAATATCAAAAATTTCTATGTAAGATGTTATAAAGGTATTCAGCTGGCTAACAGCGTAATAGCCTACGGCGAAACTACCGAAGAAAGTACCGTTCGCTTACAATATATTGATGAAGCCCGTTTTATACGTGCCTGGTATTATTTCCAACTGGTACAGCAGTTTGGAGCGGTGGCATTGAACAAAAAAATGTTTGATTATGCCGAAATGAATCATGCCCGTACTCCTCTTTCGGAAGTATATCAGTTTATTATCGACGAGTTTACCTATCTGGCCTCATCCGATTCAAAATTACTGGAACGGACATCCTCAGGGGTGGGACGTGCCAACAAACGTGCTGCTACTTTCTTTTTGGCCAAAGCGTATCTTACCCGTGGCTGGTTGGACGGACAAGGCTACGAAGCTCAGGAAGAGAACATAGCCCAACCTACCGATTTTGCCAATGCTTCGAAATATGCACTTCAGGCTATTAATGGAGAACTTCCAGCTTCATCAATTGAAAAAGCATTTGATATTGCGAACGAAAATAATGCTGAATTTTTCTGGAGTGTTCAGTTTAGTGCAGCTTCTGTGTCCAATCCGGTTAGCGATGGATCGAACCAGCAAGCACAGTTTGGGTCTTACCTCGGAGGATCAGAAAACCCAAGAAACAAAGCCATCGATGGGAACTTTGCTCCTGCACTTCGCCTGCAACAGATGTATACCCGTGGCGATGCACGTTTGGAACAAACTTTTATGCTTGAGTTTCATCAAACTTATTTTGATTACTATTCATCTCCAACAACATCGGCTATTAAGTTTTACTACGCACCAGCATGGGCTACCGATGCCGATATTGCTGCATGGAAAGCTGATGATCCCAATAATCTGAAACAAAACACGCTGGTAAGTAAAACTATTGCCGTAGGCGGTATTGCTCCTTCCAACGGAGCGCCTGCAAGTTATAAAGATCGTCGTTCGCAGGATTACGGTAATGCTTGTATCAAGAAATTCGATGATTATTCGGCTGCTTCTATCTCCAACCGCAGCACCAGCTGTAGCATGCACGATGTAGTGGTTGCCCGTCTGGGCGAAGCGTACCTGATTGCTGCCGAAGCGTATATGAAACAAAACAAACCTGACGAAGCTGCTCAGATGATTAACGATCTTCGTAAACGTCCGGGTACAATCAAAACTGGTTACGAAACCGACATGACCGTGGCCAACAGCGACATTACGGTAGATTTTATTCTGGATGAACGCGCACGCGAACTGGCTGGCGAATATGTAAGATGGACCGACCTCAAACGGACTCATAAACTGGTAGAATATGCCACTACATACAACGAAGACGGCATTACTGAAACCAATATGAAAGGTCCCGACGGTAAATATAAAACGCTCCGTCCGATACCTCAGGCAGCTATCGATTTGAATCAAACTAAAGTTGACCAAAATCCGGGTTTCTAATGGGTTTTGTTGTAGCCTGTATACAATTTGTTGATGAATAAATATTTGTTATTAATCATTTGCTTTGTAAGCAACCTGATTTCCCTTTTGGCCCAGACCACCCCCGAAAAATGGGGTGATCAGGGTAACGGAACATACATTAATCCGATTTTGAATGCTGATTACTCCGACCCTGATGTTATCAGGGTTGGAGTTAAGTATTACATGGTGGCCTCCGATTTCCATTTTTTAGGAATGCAGGTGCTTGAATCGGATGATATGGTAAACTGGAAATTAATCTCCAGAATTTATGATCGCTTTGATTTTCCGGGCTGGAACGAAAACCAGCGCTATGCCGGAGGTTCGTGGGCGCCAGCCATTCGTTTTCACGATGGTAAGTTCTGGGTGTTTTTCTGTACACCTCATGAGGGACTTTTTATGACCAACGCTACCAATCCTGCTGGTCCGTGGAGTCCGTTACATTTGGTACAAAAGGTCGAAAAATGGGAAGACCCTTGTCCGTTTTGGGATGAGGATGGAAACGCATATCTGGGAAGAAGCAAGCACGGAGCCGGACCTATCATTATTCACAAAATGAGTCCTGATGGAAAACGCTTGCTCGACGAAGGTGTAACTGTATACACCGGGCCGGTAGCCGAAGGTACAAAAATTTTCAGGAAAGATGGTTTTTATTACATGTCAATCCCCGAAGGGGGTGTAGAGCGTGGCTGGCAAACAGTACTCCGCTCAAAAAACATTTACGGACCCTACGAAAAGAAAATAGTACTTGAGCAGGGTAGCACCTCTATCAACGGCCCTCATCAGGGTGCCATTGTAGATACGCCCGATGGCGAGTGGTATTTTTATCACTTCCAACATGTAGGCACACTGGGACGGGTGGTACATTTACAGCCCATGAGCTGGAGCAATGGCTGGCCTGTAATAGGTGTAGATATTGACCGGAATGGCATAGGCGAACCTGTATACACGTGGAAAAAGCCTATCGCAAGCACTGATATATTTGCACCGCAAACTGATGATCATTTTACCGACCCTTATTTATCGCCACAGTGGCAGTTCAACCACAACCCTGTTGATAAAGCCTGGTCGCTAACATCTTCACCCGGAAATCTGGTTATAAATGCTCTGAAATCCAATACTTTCCGCTTAGCCAGAAATACCCTGACACAAAAACTGATGGGTTATAAAAGCGAGGCTACAGTTGCTATGGATTTATCGGGCATGGCTGACGGACAGCGGAGCGGTTTGGTATGTATGGGTAAAGAAAATCAGTTGCTGGGTGTAAAATCGGAAAACGGTAAGAAAGTACTCTATATTTCAAACGACACTACTGAAAACCTTATTGCCACATTAGATACAAAGCAGGTTTATCTTCGTGTTTCGGTAGATATTCCGGCTAAGGCTTTTAAGTTTTCGTACAGCACCGACAACGTACATTTTACGGCTTGCGGTCAGAGCTTTTTCATCCGTTTCGGATACTGGAAAGGAGCTCGTTTGGGTCTTTATTGCTATAATATCAAAAAAGACGACGGCTCTGCCTCATTTATGTGGTTTAAGTACAAACATGATGGGCCTGAGAAGCAAAAAATAACTGAAGCTGACAGCATTGTAGCTAATATTGCGCTGACGTCGTTCCCCAACAGAGACATACAGGTAACTTGTCCGCAGGATAAAGCGGAGTCAACATGTCGCCGGGTATTACAACATGCTATTGACTCCTGCTCGTTGCTGGGAGGTGGAAGAGTGGTAGTACATGCCGGCACATACTTCTTAAACGGAAATCTGATACTGAAAAGTAATGTAAATCTGCATCTGCTTCAGGATGCTTGTTTGCTCTTTAGCGGTAAAGCAGATGATTTTCTGCCTGTAGTGCAAACCCGGTGGGAAGGCACTGAACTATACGGACACTCACCCATGATTTATGCTTATCATGCTGAGAATATAGCCATCACCGGTAGCGGTACCATCGATGCTCAGGGAGGACTTGAATTTGCAGCCTGGGCAGCCAACGAAGCGCCTGACCGCGATAGGCTACGCCACATGGGCGAAAAGCTTGTTCCTGTCAACGAACGTGTTTTTGGTAAAGGCACTATTTTGCGTCCGTCGTGCATTCAGCCTTTGGGCTGCTCGCGGATATTGATTGAAGGAGTTACAATCAAAAACTCGCCTTTCTGGACAATACATCCTGTGTATTGCGACAATGTGGTGGTACGGGGCGTAACTATCGACAGCCATTTTCCGAACAACGACGGTTGCGACCCTGAGTCAACTTCAAATGTATTGATAGAAAACTGCATTTTCAGAACGGGCGACGACGCAGTGGCTATAAAAGCCGGCAGAGATGCCGATGGCCGATGGGTAGCAAGACCGTCCCGGAATATTGTGATTCGCAATTGCCTGTTCGAGTCAGAATGCAACGGTCTGTGTATAGGCAGCGAGATGTCGGGTGGCGTTGAAAATGTGTATATGGATAATATACAAATTGGTACGGTAAAAAATGCTTTATACTTTAAATCCAACAGAGACCGTGGAGGTTACATCCGAAATGTGCAGGTAAGCAACATACAGATAGAACGCTCAAAAGGCGCCATACTCCGTTTTGAAACAAACTATTTTGGGTTCAGGGGAGGTATACATGCGTCGCAATACGAACAGTTTACTATTAAAAACGTAGTGGCTGAGTCGTCGGATAATTATGCCATATTTATGGATGGTTACGAAGAAAAACCTATCAGGGATATTACGATAGAGCATTTTCATGTACGAAAAGCTACTTATCCTTATTATCTGAAATGTGTATCCAATATACAGCTGACAGACGCATCGGTAAACAGTGTAAGTTTACCTGTAAGTCCGAAAGAAAGTGCCAACAGAATCACCCTTGATGTGTATTGAGCTTCCCTTAAATACCCTCCTCCCGATAGCTATCGGGAGAGGGTCTTAAGAGCGCAACGCGAAAAGCATTTAGCATATCATTTATCATTCATCACTTATCATTTATAAAAAAACACCCCATTAAATATCAATTTAATTATATTTTGAACGCAAATGGAACATGCCGACTTGTCGGTAGCGCGCCAAGCCGCTAAGCCAGTAAGATTCAATATTTTTTAAACACAAAGCCACTAAGACACGAAAAAAACCTCTCCCACTCAAGTAAATGTTTGAAAAACATTTACAACTATGTGTTCTCGGTTTTAGAGAAGAAAAAGAAAAACTATGTTATACTATGTGTCCAAAAAACCCCTCCCACCCTAAGTAAATGTTTGAAAAACATTTACAACTATGTGTTCTCGGTTTTTGAGAAGAAAAAAAAAAATCTATGTGGCACTATGTGGCCAAAGCATCCACAAGGTGACGCCAAGCAATTCATCATTTATCATTTTCTTTCGAGGGGCATCGCCCCGATTTCTTTGTAGCAAAAAAGGCACCACCTCTCACCTACCTCAAGGGTTGAAAAACCCGGAATAGGGTAAGATTTTAACCACAATAGACACATTAGAAAAATGATTTATTGATTAAAACTTTACAATTTCATTAGATTAAATGCCGATAGGCATTTTTCTATTGTGCTCTATATTATGTATTTTCATGTTAGTTTTCTTTCTATTGTGCCTATTGTGGTTTAATAGATTTTTATTTTTTAAACACAAAGCCACTAAGACACAAAAAACCTCTCCCACCTAAGTAAATGTTTGAAAAACATTTACAACTATGTGTTCTCGGTTTTTGAGAAGAAAAAGAAAAAACTATGTGGCACTATGTGGCCAAAAAACCTCATTTGAGTAGGTTTTAAGAATCTTTATGATAATATTTAAGATTTCTCCCACCGATGTACCCCAAATGTACCCTGACTTTTTTTGGTGGCTCGTAACAAGCTATCTATATTTGCACCCGTAGTTTTTTACACAACAACTTTTTAGTATTAACCTCAAAGGGCACAACCCTTTGCTTAAAGAAAAAGAATTATGGAATTTTTAAGGTTTACCCCCCCCCCCGTTAACATTTCATAACACTTATTCACAACCCTTTCCCGCTGTCTCATTACAGTCGGGCGGACATAACCGTGTAAACATATACAATATCTGTGCAGCAGCAGCCCACGTACTGCCGCTACCACCATAGCCCCGGATACAATTCTCTGATGAAAACTGAAGAGAATGGTGTTCGGGGATTGTTATAAATACAGCCCCCTAACCCCCTCAGGGGGGGACTTAAGAGAGCAGTGCGAGATGTTGTGCTTTTTTCAACATTCTGCCATCACGAATTTTCAAACACCCCATTCTCACAGATTTTCATTCCAGAAGCAAGCTAAACGGTAAAGCAAGCATCGGGACATGCGCAGCCGGTCATTTCCGGTAGTGCCTGACAGCTCAATAGCTGACGGCACATAAAAACGTAAAGCAAGCTCCATTTTGCACGCAAAGGCGCCAAGTCGCTAAGCCGCTAAGATTTAATATTTTTTAAACACAAAGACCCGAAGACACAAAAAAAATCTACCAGATGTCGCAAAGCCTCCCCTTTGGGGAGGTTGGAGGGGCTTATCAGTGTTTCACTGTGTCTTTTATCATTTTCCCGATTACTATCGGGAGAAGGGATTGGCGACAGCGGTTCGAGGAAACTTCGCACCCGTCGTGTAGAAAAAAACAAAATGGAGACTGGCGGTTGTCGATGGGTATTTTCTATAAAAAACACCTTGTCATCCCGAGCGTAACGAGGGAACTAAAAAAGTCTGATGACTTAGGTCAGAGGTCAAAAGTATTGGGCATTGGCTTATTGGCACATTGAACATCCTTCAGCCGACAAACCGCTTAAAGCGGTTGTTCGGAGTCGGCATCCCGAGCGTAGCGAGGGAACTAAAAAATCGCTGAAACCCGTATCAATATAATAAAATAAAACAAATTTAATCTATTAAGAATATGAAATCAACAAATCTTCTTTCCCGTACCTGCATAGCCATGGTACTGACAATGCTGGCCGCCACTACGGCCATAGCTCAAACGCAAGCCATTCATACGCTGAAAATGACGGATGGTACTGTAAATCAGAATTACAACACCGATGCTCTGATTGATATGCAGAGTACTTCCAAGGGTCTCTTGCTGCCCCGCGTAGAACTTACAAGTACTACTGCGGCTGCTCCGCTGGCTGCCCATACTGCGGGTATGGTAGTGTACAACACCGTATCTGCCGGTAGTGGTGGTACGGCTGTAAGTCCCGGATATTATTACAACGATGGTACCCAATGGGTAAAGATAGGCAGCGCAGCAGCTATCTCGGCCTGGGGACAGTATGGTAACGTAGGTACTACTGCTACGGCAAACTGGATAGGAACTAACGATGTGGCGGACTTTGTGACCAAAACCAATGGAGCAGAACGCCTGCGGGTAACCAGCGGCGGCAAGCTGCTGGTAGGTACAGCAACCTCTCTTACCGGTGGCGCTAATGCCTTAGTGCAGATTAACAACGGCACCACCAATGGAGCATTACAAATAGTAGATGGCACACAGGGTGCAGGCAAAGTACTAACCAGCGATGCCAACGGATTAGCCACCTGGACAGACGGTAGCGGCATAGCCTGGACACTGAAAGGTAACAGCGGCATTACTGCCAACAATGCTGCCTACGGCTCTTCCCTTACCGCCGGCACTGGCAACTGGCTGGGCACTATCAACAGTGCCGACCTGATATTAGCTGCCAACAACAAAGAAGGCCTGCGCATAAACGCCACCCAACAGGTACTGATAGGCACTACCACCGTACCAACCGGAGGTACCAATGCTAAAGTGATTATTGACAATGGTACTACCAATGGGGCTTTGCAGATTAAGGATGGGACGCAAGCGGCTGGTAAAGTATTAAGGAGTGATGCCAACGGTGTAGCTAGATGGGAAACAGTAGCAAGTTCAGCAAATTATGGGACATACAACCCTAACAATGTGACATTGAATGGAGGGTGGACGTATACTGGAACATATGTGAATATACCACCCGGACGTTCAACTGTTTCATTCGGTGGGCACACCTCCGCCGCGACTGGGTATGGATATGTTACCATGCACCTTTCTGAGTCTTCAACAACGCCCTCCGTTAGAAATCTTCACGAATGCGCTCCCGCCTTCGGTGGCTGGGGCGTCATGTCCAATACCGGCACTGTTGGTCAGGTTGTTTGGTACCTTAAAAACAACACCGCATCAAACGTTACCTTGTATGTCTGGGCCGGCTCGACAGTTGGTTCGGTTGTTCTTGGTGGGAGCACAAATTTATCTGAGCCATTTATACTCGCTGCGTATTAAATTTGGTAGACCCCACGTTGGCGCCCGCCACCGTCCACCCGGGTTTGTAATACAGGAGCAAACTAAGCGGTAGAGCAAGCAAAGAATAAAGAAAAGAAGAAACACTACTTTCTGAGCTTTTCTGTGTATTCTGTGAGAGAAAAAATAGTTCCAACCCATAAAGGGCTGGTGTGAACGATGCCAATGCCGGGTTGAACGTTGAACGACCCGAATTGAATGATGGGGATACCCATTTGAACAATAAAATCACCGAATTGAACATTCAAATCGGTAAATTGAATGATAAAAACGCCGTGTTGCATCATCGAAACGGTAAGCTGAACGATGAAACACCCCATCCGATGACCAAAACCGGCAAAAGGAACATTAAAATAGCCGTTTGCAAGGAAAACAGGCAGAAAAATAATTAATTAAATAAACAAATGAATATGGCAAACTTAAAACCAAGGGTAAATATTCCCGTCAACGTGGCACAACGGCTGCAACTGGCTGCGCGTATCTATGCCAAACATCAGGAGCTGGGCAACCAGTCGCCCCTTACCATGCTTCAGTCCAACACATGGGCAAGCAATGGCCCGGTAGTCTCCACGGCGCAGGGCTTTCAGCGTGAAGCCGAAGAGTTGCAACGCAAACTCGAACAGGCCTACGAACAACGCGACCTTCTGTTGGCTAAAATAGACGAAAGCATAAAAGCCAGTCGCGACGCCCTCCTCGCCGTGTATCGCAACAATCCCCGCGCTCTGGGCGACTGGGGTTTCACAATAGATGATACGCCGCGCAGCACGAATACGAAACCCGCTTAGAAGTCGGAGGTCGAAAGACACAAGTTGTAAGTCATAGGTCTTAGGTCTTAGGTCTCAAGTCAAAAGTCCTGGCTCTTGGTTCTTGGTTCTTGGTTCTTGGTTCTTGGCTCTTTGACACTAAAATTAGTTCCCTCACTTCGTTCGGGATGACAGGAGCTTTATTTATGAGATATACCGCTGCCCTACCTTTAGCGTAAAAATAAGCGTATACGCGGCAGCGGTTCAAGGGAACTTTGCACCCGTCGTGTACAAAAAATTAAGATGGGAATAGACGGTTGTCTTTATTGAACATCCTTCAGCCGACAAACCGCTTAAAGCGGTTGTTCGGAGTCGGCATCCCGAGCGCAGCGAGGGAACTAAAAAAGTCTGATGACTTATGTCAAAAGTCCTGGCTCTTGGCTCTTGGCTCTTGGTTCTTGGTTCTTGGATCTTTGATCTTTGCTCTAAAAAAAAATATCCCCGGGGGGGGATAACTGTAAGCCAGCAATGCAACAAAGCTCATGAGAGAGTAGCGTTAGCTACCGGCCTCCCCGGCTGGTGGTATTGCACGGCTTACCATATTTTCATAGGCTTGCATAAAGCCAAAACTCCGGTTCGCTGCGAAGCGCGCCGGAGATAATAAAAAACCAAGCCTCCCTAAATCCCTCCACAGGGAGGGACTTAAGAGAGCGGCGCGAGAGGCATCTCGTATATCATTGCCGTTCCAAAAGCAAGCTAAACGGTAAAGCAAGCATCGGGACATGCTCAGCCGGTCATCTCCGGTGTGCCTGACAGCTCAATAGCTGACGGCACATAAAACGAAAAGCAAGCTCCATTTTGAACGCGAAGGCGCCAAGGCGCTAAGCCGCTAAGATTTAATATTTTTTAAACACAAAGCCACTAAGACACGAAAAAAACCCTCCCACCTAAGTAAATGTTTGAAAAACATTTACGACTATGTGTTCTCGGTTAAGAGATAAAAAAGAAAAAACCATGTGCACTATGTGGCCAAAACAACCCTCTCACCCAAGTAAATGTTTCCAAACATTTACAACTATGTGGTCTTGGTTAAGAGATAAAAAAGAAAAAACCATGTGGCACTATGTGGCCAAAAAAACCACCCGGCATCGCAAAGCCTCCCCTTTGGGGAAGTTGGAGGGGCTTACCGGTGTTTCACAGTGTCTTTTATCGCTTTCCCGATAGCTATCGGGATTATCATTCATCACTCATCACCTACAATATATATCCAAACAAATCTTTACATTGATGGGCCTTCTGTAATTGTAACTCCACCGGGAATATCGAACTTACTATCCGGAATGGAAACTCCTTCTTCGAACTTTGTTGCTTCCATTTTATAACTCTGAGCTTCAATTTTTAACGGGATGCCTTTATAATACCACATTTTCGATTTACTGCCTTCGCTCATTAGTTCAATCAGGATGCAGCTTTTGCCCATAAAGTCTTCGTTACCCAGAATTTTACCGCCTTCGCTTTCAATCAATCTACGAAATGTTTCGTTATCTTCAGATTTTATATTATTTATGGGGTCGTCTTCATAATCGTCGTTACTCATTTTTATGCCTGTTTTGTTGTCCAGGTCAATTGAGTACACCCCCTTATCTGTAGAAATGGTAAGATTTCGATTTTTAGTCACTTGTCCCATCATATCTGTTTCGGTGATAGTTTCGGTAACAAATTTATCATTTTTCAGATCAAACCAGTGTTTGGCTGTACTTGTGCTTTTTATTCCGTCAACAGACATCATGGTTTTATATTCAAGATAATATGATTTCATATCAACAAGCGATTCGCCTATTTCTTTTACAGTAGCATCCGGGTTGGATGCGTTTTTACTTGCTTTTTGTCCGCACGACAATAAAACCACAGCTGTAATTGCTATTAAAAAAATACGTGTTTTCATACGATAATAATTGTTTTTTTAAAGGTCGTATGGAACTCGCATATCAAATTTTCACTGTCTTTGGTGAATACTCGTTTTCATGCTCGTTTCATACGATAATAATTGTTTTGTGAATAATTGCGCGAAACTCGCACGACTGTACCGATGGCTATCGGGTCAATCTCTCTGGTGGAGACTTGTGGTTGTGCTTGTTTCACGTTTTTTTGATTTTAATAATTGATTCTAATGCTTTTAATTAACCCATCCGGATAGCCCATGGTTGCTTCTTCCAGAATTTCGGCGGCGTATTTCACATTGGCTTCTTTAAGCTCAGCTTCAGTTGCTTTTCGCAAGGTAATGGTACGGATAATGGTCGTTGTTGTTGGCCGGTTATAGTTATTGGTCATAACGTAATTGCTGAGTCCACCTTGTGCTTTGGACATTTGAGCAAAATCCACATTGCCTGTTCTGCCTAATTTTTTCATTCCATCAGCTGTTTGCTTATCCATCGACAAGAAGTTATCCGCCTGTTTCTCTACGCGTTGTACTGTCTTGTCGGTCAAACTCATAGTACCCCCTTTTGCCACGGCAACCAACTGACTCAAAGAAAATGCTTTAGCTTTTTGTTTCACTATATACTTCCCATCTTCCATATCATTTACCATTTCGGTAAGTGGTTTGGCTGCTTTTGCCAACTCCATACCTGATTTCAGAAGGTTTTTTATTCCTTCATCCTTAATACCTGATAAATCAATTTCTTTTTGGGGAGTATCATCATCAAACATGGGGATTATTTCAAACATATCGGTTAAACGAAATCCTCTGTTTGTATTTTCGTCCTGATTAATTTCGTGTATATACGGAATACTTTTTTGTGGCACCTGATTGCTTGTCCATGAGTCTGTAATATTATCCCATTTATCTTTTTCCAGGCTAAGTTCAGGCACCTGATAATTTACTTTTGTGGTATTGTGCGATTCGAGAGGATAATCATAAACGCCTTTTAAAAAAGAACTTTCGCCGTTATTTCCCTGTATTTCAATATCCGAAATTTGCCATACCGTTTTGGTTTTAGCCACTTCACTGACTTGCCCTGTACCGCTACTGCCAAATTCGCCGTACGACAAAGCTTCCAGATCGTCTGTTCTGGTATAAGTTGTTTCCATTGTTATGAAATACTCGCCTTTACCTCCAATGTTTTGGTAGTACGTTTTATCCGGGCCATCGCAATTGCAAACTTCCACCACTATTTGTTTGGGCTGTCCTTTCAGGTATAAATAGTATACACCGCTGGGAATCTCGTCAAACTCAAATACATCGTCAAAAGTAATTACCTCAAAATAGCTTGTCTGGGGTGTTCTGTCGGCAAACCACCAACCTTTCGATTCGAGACGTACCGTGCGTTGTTTTTTGTCCCGTACGGGCTGGTTGTTTTCGTCGAGTATATGTCCCTTCACAATATTGTGCAAACTGAAATTGGTTTCAATATCTTTCCCGGTTTCTCTCGATGCACTTGCACTTGCTTTCATTTGCCAGTCCACTCTACCCTCAGCTTTCACTATAACTTCTTTGTCTTGGTCTTTATCAGGATCTTCGTATCTGATTACACAGTTTCTGAACTTTACCGAAGGAAAATAATGTCCCGGGGTTCTTTCCTGAATCTGAAAGTCGCTTTCCGAGATATTACCTACTCTGTGCCAGTCTTCTTTTTTATCATCGCCCGTGTTAGCATTGCTATCTCCCGGGCCTAAACGCCGATAATTAACATGCGCTTTCTGTTCGGCCGGCAAAGTGGGAAAAACCACAGTACTCCAACTTTTATACCCGCCATCGCTGTATTTTAACTGTCCGAGCACCGCTCCATCATTCGGTTTGCTTACAATATATGTAGCCGATACGTGTACAATGGCTATTTCGGTAATTCCATTTGTACTTACTTTTACTGATTTATTGTAGGAGGTTACATCGTATCCTATTTCGGGAACCATATCGGGTGCCGCGCCTACGGTCATGTAAAAGATATCCTTGCTGGGAGCTATTTTTACATCTTTGTCCAAATTAAACCTGGCAAACCTCTGATTCCTGAGAACCAACCTATTGACTATATCCGTGATTTTAGTTTTGTCGGGTGGATATAATTTACTTCCTCCAAACGACACTTTAACCGACAATGCAAAGCCATAAGGATCGCAATCAATCAGGGTACTATTGGCATTTTGGATGGTAGATGCAATGTGTTCGTAAATGTCATCATCCTGAATTTGCGCCTGTACAGTATAAATTGAAAGACAAAATATTAGTATCAATAATGTTTTATTCATAAATTTATTGTTTGTGTTATGCAAATGAGTTTAGTATATGACAAAAAGTCTATTTTGCCTATAATTAATGGATATGAATAGTGATTCATGTGAATAGAAACGCGGATATAACGGATAAAACAGATTTTCGCTGTGAACTCAAAAGTTTTCCTGATACGGATTACATGACAGATTTTAGACTTCACAAGTGAAGTCGGCTGATTTTCAGCTGCGAACACTAATCCGCCATTTACGTAGTAAATAAATCAGAATTAAAATCCGTTTTATCGCTACAATAAATCAGTGTATATCAGCTGAATCCGCCATATCCGCGTTTCTATTCTTTTTTTGTCATGTCTTAGGCAAATAAGTTAATTGAAAATAAGTATTTGTACATGATAGGAAATACATATTTTATATCTCAAAATGAATATCAGAGATTTAAAACAAGGGCTTTGCTTCGCGACCCGGCTAAGTTCAAACAAGTATGACTCTACACTCACTGCTTCACAAATTCTACCCGGCGGTTTTGTGCTTTCCCTTCGGGAGTGTCGTTGCCTGTTACAGGTTTGCTTTCGCCCCAGCCTTTACTTGTGAGCCGGTCGGCGCCGATGCCGGCTTTTACAAGTGCGTCGAGCACTGCTTTAGAGCGCGCTTCCGAAAGCTTTTGGTTGGCTGCCACATCGCCATCACTGTCGGTATGACCTTCTACCGAGAAATTCAGGTCGGGATGGTCAGTCATCATTTTTACCACATAATTGATAGTACCCATGCTTTCGGGTTTGATGGTGGCTTTGGCTACATCGAATTTGATACCGGTAGTCACGAATTTACCATCGGTTAACAGTTTGTCGTACAAAGGAACAGCTCCTTTAGCTATACGGAAGTTTTTGGTGTATCCAGGATCTTTACCTTCAACCGACTGCTTCCCTATTGAAAATCCTGTTGGATTGAATCCGAGGTTGGGAACATTCAGTACTCTGGCATCGTCTAAGTAAACTTTCAGTGCACGTTTGTTGAACGAAATAGCCACATGTCTCCATTTAGGTGTTTTATCGTACATACCACTTGTGTATCCCGGATAAAAATTGGTTTCAATGCTTTTTCCGTTAGCACTGTTTTTATAAATTCTAATCCATTTGTTGTCGAGTTGGAATTCCTTGTCTAACTTCTGTTGATTTTTAAAATCGGCCAAACTGATTACATAAAATCCACCAAAATTTTCAGAAAAATAAGCATCAAATTCAATGGTAAACTCATCCGGCAAATAATCCTCTTTACTATTCTTCAACATAGGCACAATACCACCGCCGCCATTCATGTTGCATTTGATGTGATAGATAACATTGCTGCCATCAAAACTTGCATTTTCAAAACTGCCCTGCACCAAATCCCATTTGCTTGGGAACTCGCCGTTTTGCTCACCTTCCAGATTATCTTCGAAAATAATTTCGGAACCCGGCACAAAATCGTATTTAGCCCAGGTGAGTGTAGGTTTTTGCTGAGGAGCTGATGCTGATTTACCGGCTTGGTCAATACTATCTACCGTGGTTTCGTTGTTGCTTTTGGTGGTTTTCTTTTCGGGTGTTTTTTTGCTTTTGGCGTTGCCTGTTCCAAAAATTGAATCTTCCACCGTATCGAGCGATTTGTCAACAGTTTTGTCAATTCTGTTGCCCACGCGGTTTTCAATACTTTTTTCAGCCCTCTTAATACTTCGGTCAATTACTTTTCCTAATTTAATTTGTGCCGTAGCGAAAACCGTTACTGTTGTTAGCAGAATAATTAGTAAGAAATTCTTAGTTCTCATAATTTCGTTTTTTTTTTGAATTATTAATCTGAAAATAAGTTGTGTTGTATGAAATAGGTAATTAGCGTTTTTCTGAATCGGGATTGGATAGGGATGCTTTGGCCTGACGAAAGTTCAACAAGCTGATCTTTGATTTTAAATTCCGAGACTTGTTTGGGGTTGATATATAAGCCGTTTTGTATGCGGATAAATCCAGCCTGTATCAATAATGAGATGATACTGTTTTTTTTATCCGTGAGCTCATAATGGGATTCGGGTTCGTAAAACCTAACTATTTTCTTTCTATCAATTTTGGCATAAAGCACCTGTTCTATTCTGATTGGAAAAATAAATTCATCAGTTTCAATCAGTACTCTTTCAGTTTTGCCGGGAATGGAGATATGTTGGTTCATGTTCGATAAAGGTTTATTTACCGAACAAAGATATTTTCTTTAATATCAGGAATTTTGTGAATTAAATATGTGCAGGCGACTGCTTAATAAGCGAAGGTATTTCTTTTATATCCGTTTCGATGGTTATATTTTTTCTAATTGCTGAATAACTTTTTCTCTAAAGCGGGTTGCTACAGGTACTAATGTTTTATCGGATAGCCCCAGCGAGCCTCCATCGGATTTATGAAAACAAACAATGTGCTTTGAGTTAACCAAATGAGATTGATGGGTACGTATAAATCCATTATTTTCGAGTAAATTATCGTATTCCTTAAGATTTTTTGAAATCACTATAGGTTTGCGGCTTACAAGATAAAATGCAGTGTAAGCACCATCAGCCTGCAACCGGATAATGTCGTCGAGCTGAACAACATGGATAGAATCGGATGTGCGTAAAACTATTTTGGATAGCTGCTGCTGATATTGAAAGTTTTGAAGCAAAACATTGAATTTAAGGTTGGTTTCCTGTTCTGTTTCTTTTCGTTGCGCCTTGCGTATGGCCTCAACAAACTCGGCTGTGGTATACGGTTTTAGCAAATAGTCCAGAGCGCTAAATTTAATAGCCTTGATGGCATATTGTTCAAAAGCTGTGATAAAAATAACACTAAAATGTATTTGCTGAAAACGGTTCAACAATTCAAAAGCTGTACCATCGGTTAAGTCTACATCAAGAAGAACCACATCAGGTTGGTGCAGCAAGATTGCTTCATAGGCCGATACAATATTCTCCGCTTCGGCGCAAACAATTATTTCGGGAAAAAACTCTGCAAGCAAGCGCTTTGCGTGTTCACGGGGCGACAGTTCGTCGTCAACGATAATTATTTTCATTCAATAATTTTTCAATAACGAATTTTTAATTCATCTACTTCTCATCCAAATGTTTAAATGGAATTTCAATAACGACTAAAGTACCATTTCCCGATTCAGGATCAGGACTGGCTATTTTTATCTTTTCAGTCTTACTACCGTTGATATTCAACCGTTCGCGGGTAATATCCAGCGCAAACGAACGATGATTAATATCTTTTGACGTGGACTGAAAACCTTTGCCATTGTCTGTTACGCTCAAAATCAGCTTATTATTTTCAAACTTAAATTCTACCCGGACAATACCTCCTGTAATGCCCCGAATGCCATGTTCGATTGCATTTTCGATAAAAGGCTGAGCAATCATCGGTGGTATTTCATATAATGCAGGGTCAATTTCCGAATCAGTTACTACAAAGTACTTAAATGAACCATCGAAACGCAATTGCTGCATTAAAAGGTAGTTAGCTATAAACTCTATCTCAGTTTCGAGCGAAACGTACTCCACAGCTGAGTTTTCCAGAATTTGCCTCATTAATTTTGCATAACGAGCCAGATAATCAGAGGCTTCATTACCTTTGTTGGTTTGAATATATTGATTAATAGCATTCAAAGTATTAAACATAAAGTGCGGATTCATTTGCGAGCGAAGTAACTTTTGTTTTAGCTCAGCCTGTTGTTTTGCATTCCGCAACTGATTACGCACATACAACAAAAACATCAACCCTCCTAACAATACTACAATTACAAGAATGGAGATTATTAAGGTTTTATTCCTCGATATGGTTATGCTCTTAAGTCTGTTTTCGCTGTCGAGGCGTGCAATTTCCCTCTCCTTTTCCGATGTCTGATATTTAACTTCGAGGTCATGCATCGATTTTTGAACATTCACATCACGTATTGAGTCCATCCCCTCATTATAAGAACAATAATGAGAATATGCCATTTCCCAGTTGTGGGTTTTTTCACCTACAACAGCAAGGGCAAGGTGCGCAGCCGCTTCCTCTTCGGGATATGTTTTAAATGATTGTGCTAACTCCAGAGCTTTGGTTGCATGATATTGGGCTTTACCGGCCTTATTCATATCAATAAGGATATTGGCAGCATCGGTATGGCCAACTATAATGGAGTAATTCCGGTTCATTTCGTAGGCAATATCCAGAGCCTTCAGAACATCGGCCAGGGCGTAATCAAACTTTTTTTCCGACTTATACACATGACTTCGGTTTGAATATGCAGTAGCTAACCCATTTTTATACTCAGCAGCTTTAGATACCACAATCATCGAATCGTACCAATTGTAAGCCTCATCGAATTTCTTTTCCTTTTGAGCAATGCCGCCCAAATCGTTAAATATAGCAACACGCGTTGATATACGCTCCTCTGTAGAATTTTGAGCTATTTCGTAAGCTTTGTCAACGTAAAATTTCCATTTCTTAAGATCAGTTTCTTTAAAAAGCTGACCTAAATGCTGATAATAATAAGCCAGATTTTTCTTCACTCCTGACAATTCTTTGTTTTTTATGGCTTTAAGCGTATAGGCTATTGCATACTTGTAATTGCCCATATACTCGTACTCCGACCCCATATTCATCAGCGTCATGGCTACTTTGTCCAGGTCTCTTATATCGGCAAATGCTTTGAGCGCTTTGTGGTAGTAATTAAGCGCCAAAAACCGGGTTCCCACGTAACTTGCATTGGCAGCCAGCAAATTGCTTATAATGCCTATTTCTCTTGTCAGCTTGCGTTTTTGAGCCAACTCAAGACCTTTTTCAAGATACAAGTTGCTCTTTTCATAATCTCCGGTTTCGCACAAATAGTCGCCCAGAAACTTATACGATTCTACAATTTGAGCAGTATCTGTTGTCCGCAGCGCTAACTGGTTGGTTTTGTAAAGCGATTGTAATGAATCATCTGCAAATAAATTAAGACCCATAAATAGGAAAGCTATTAAAACCGATAACTTACGTACTATTTTCATAATTCACAGATTTTTAAAATGCAAATATATGTTTTTTTTATTACTTAACAAAAAAAACAACATCGGTATAAGTTCTGTTAATCTATCTGAAAAATCATGGTTGAAAAATAAAGTACTCTCGGTTTTTTATACATGCTAATCTATAGCTTTTTATAACTGTCTGAACGAGACTTACACTGAGTCTGAATTGGGGTTTAAATGCTCGTTTTCAAACGAGAAGTGGGCGTGTGTTACAAATGGTTCTTAAAAAAAGCGAGTGCAATATCACGCAACCTTTGCTATTTCACCCCAGCGCACAATTGATTCATAATGACTCAAAACCAATAAAAAAACCGCTCAAATCAATTTGGATTTGAGCGGTTTTTCATGCTTTAAAAGGCCTTCTGGAGGCTTCTGGCGGAAAGCGAGGGATTCGAACCCCCGGTACAGTTACCCGTACACCGCATTTCGAGTGCGGCCCGATCGACCACTCCGGCAGCTTTCCTTGTGATTCGGGCTACAAAAATACAATAATTTTTGATACTGCTAACAACTCCGGGAATCTTTATGCTACGATTTATTACAGAAAAAACAAACTAACTCCGGCTATGCTGATGATAGCGCCTATAACTTGTTGAATTTTAATTTTTTCCTTAAACATTACTGCCGATGGCCAGATTATCAGCACCGGCACTAAGGCCATCAGGGTAGATGCAATACCTGTTTGCGTATGCTGAATGGCAAATAATGACAATGATACACCAATAAACGGTCCGAAAATGGTACCAATAGTTACCGATGTCATCCCGGCTTTATCGGCCATGGCTTGTTTTATTTTACCCCATCGACCCATGGCAGTTATCATAACTGCAAAACTTAGAAACCCGAATATCGCTCTGATTTGTGTTGCTGCTATGGGGTCGTAGTCGCTCATACCCTTCTTACTCAGGATAAGCCCTACAGCCTGCCCCAGCGCTCCACCAAATGCCAGCAGAAATCCCTTCAACGGTATGTTCAGTTTCATTTTGCGGTTGGCTATGGCCATAATTATACCTGATATACACACCACGATAGCCAAAATACTTTGAAAACTAAGCTGCTCTTTGAGAAAAAACCAACCTATTATGGCAGTAAGCATAGGTGCCAGACTCATGATAAGGGCTGCCGTGCGCGACCCGATAACGGAGTAAGATTTAAAAAGACATAAATCGCCCAGATAAAAACCTACTACACCCGATATAGCCAGCCAAAACCAATTATCGGCACTGGCATCGGCAGGAAAAAACATTCCGCGTGTGAACAAAGTGGTAATACCCAGGAAAATAATGGCAAGAAATAATCTGACAATATTGACAGATAGCGACGAGCCCATTTTTGCACCGGCTTTCTCAAAAAAGAGTGCACTCACTGTCCAGCACGCCGATACGCCGAGTGCTGCATATTCTCCTGAATGTGTATTTAGCATATGTGGTTGTATTGTGATACAAAAGTAGATTAACTTTGCTTAAGTTTTTACATATTAGCTATAAAATTAGAACTTTGATAGCTTAACTTACAATAAGATTTATTTTAGTCATTAAAAATAAAAGTTTATATTTGCACATCAATTCCTCATTACAATTAAAAATCATCAGATTATACACACCCGCAAAATCGTATGCCCAAAGAAGATTATTTGATGAAGTACCTCGAAAAGCTTGGCAGTGTAATAGCAGCCATGCTTGGCTTAAGGCTGAAAGGTGCTGTTGGTGAGGCTATCCGCGTTTCCGACGAAACGTTTGGAGAACTGCTTTCGTTATCGCTCGATGATATCCTGAAGTTATCTGACGAAGAATTTGAATCCATTGTTGAGAAAGAAAATTTTACTGCTACGCTACTGGAACCATTGGCTTCGATGGCATTTCAGACCTACTTGTGCTATGACCAGCTGGGCGACATGCAGACCCGGAAGGCATTTGGCAAAAAAGCTTTGATTCTGTACCGGCTATTGAATAAAAAAGATAAAACATTCTCTTTCGAGAGAGAAGCAATTATTGAGGAACTGGAAAACAGCTGATTGGCAGAAGCTTGTTTTTATTTCTGTATCCAAATCAATAATGGTAGAAGTCTGACAATAACTTAAAAAAAATACAACAAAAACAAATTCCCATGGAAAAACGTAGCATTGGTATTCACGAGAAACTACCGCTTTTACAAAGTCTGCCGCTGAGCTTACAACACCTTACGGCCATGTTCGGAGCCACGATACTGGTTCCGATTTTATTAGGCGTCGACCCGGCTATTGCTCTTCTGATGAATGGTATCGGAACTATTATTTACACCCTGATAACTAAAGGCGGCATCCCTGCTTACCTTGGGTCGAGCTTTGCTTTTATAGCTCCGGTAATGCTTATTGCTTCTTCCTACGGCGGGTTCTCGCATGCACAGTCGGGCTTTATTTTCTTCGGACTTTTCTTTATTGTTATTTCGCTGATTGTATACAAATGGGGTATTAAGTGGATAGATGTGGTAATGCCACCAGCCGTAATGGGAGCTGTGGTGGCCATCATTGGTCTTGAGCTGGCTCCCGTAGCTGTTCAGCAAGCGGGTCTGGCTCCATGGTCGGCCTCGGTAGGGCAAACTGTTCAGCCCTTTGTTATGGACACAAATACCGTTATTGTTTCGATGTTTACTTTGGCTATTGGCATCATAGGTTCGGTTATGTTTCGCGGATTTCTGCAAATTATCCCGATATTGTTTGCCGTAGTGGCCGGATATATTCTGGCATTAATCATGGGCATGGTAGATACTGCTGCCATTGCCAATGCATCCTGGCTGGCCTTACCTCAATTTCAGGCTCCGGTATACGACCCTAACGCTATTCTGATTATCGCACCTGCGTGTATCGTGGTATTGGCCGAGCATATCAGCCACCTGATTGTAACCGGAAAAATTACCAACGAAGACCTGATGAAAAACCCGGGACTTCATCGCTCGCTGCTTGGCGATGGTATCAGTAACGTTATCTCCGGCTTTGCCGGGTCGCCTCCAAATACCACTTATGGCGAAAATATTGGTGTAATGGCCATAACGCGGGTATACTCAGTTTGGGTAATACGTGGCGCTGCTATTTTGGCTATTGCATTTTCGTTTATTGGCAAAATTTCAGCAGCCATTTCCACCATTCCTCCTGCAGTGATGGGTGGTATTACTGTTTTGCTTTACGGTGTAATTGCCGTTCAGGGTTTCCGCATGTTTGTAGAGCAAAAAGTAGACTTTAGCCGTAACCGCAATATGGTGCTTGGCGCTATTACTTTTGTAGTTGGGGTAAGTGGCGCTGCTATCAATTTGGGAAGCGTACAACTTAAAGGTATGGCTTTTGCAGCCGTGGTAGGCGTGGTTTTATCGCTGCTGTTCTGGCTGTTTGATAAGCTCGGATTGATGAACGACAAGTAGTTCAGGCAAAGCTGAAAACAAGTAAACAGGGAAAGGTGTTGTTAGTTGTGATGATATATCATCTGCAACTTAATTACTACTTTTCGTTGTTCTGCTTAAAACAATTATTTCTGATTTTTTTTGATATAAAATGATAAATTATAAAAACAAACAACGTCCTGAGAAGGATATGATTTTTGGAGTGCGTGCCGTTATTGAAGCTATTCAGGCTGGTAAAGAAATTGATAAAATTCTGCTTCGCCGGGATATGACCAATGACTTATCGCGCGAATTATTTAATGCTCTGAATGGACTGGAAGTGCCGGTACAAAAGGTGCCGATTGAGAAACTCAATCGTATTACCATGAAAAACCATCAGGGTGTGATTGCATTTATCTCACCGGTGGCATATCAGCGTATCGAGGATATTATCCCGGGAATATACGAAGAAGGCAGAATGCCTTTCATTGTTGTGCTGGATGGTGTGACTGATGTACGCAATTTTGGCGCTATAGCCCGTACCTGCGAGTGTGCTGGTGTCGATGCCATTGTGGTACCTCTGAAAGGTGGCGCTGCGCTCAACGGCGACGCAGTAAAAACTTCGGCCGGCGCCTTGATGAGAATTCCTGTTTGCCGCGAAGCCAATGTTACTACTGCACTCAAATTCTTATCTACTTGCGGCATAAAAATATATGCTGCCAGCGAGAAAGCATCGCAAAACTATACCGAAACAAATTTTACTGAACCGGTAGCGCTGCTCATGGGCTCCGAAGATGAAGGTGTATCACCCGAAAATTTACGTCTGTGCGACGAAATGGTAAGCATCCCGATGCTCGGCACCATACAGTCGCTTAACGTATCGGTGGCAGCAGGCGTGATGATTTATGAAGTAGTAAGACAACGAACCATTAACCCGTAACAGGGAAATGAAACTACTTTTATCTAACATATAATTATTGATAGTATTTTTTGCATTTAAGTTTCTAAATCCCCCTTTAGGGGTTAGGGGTATATGACAATACTTTACGAGGACAACCACATCATAGCCGTTAATAAAACCTGCTCAGAAATTGTACAGGGTGATAAAACAGGAGATGAACCGCTTTCGGAAACAATAAAAAAGTACCTGAAAGTAAAATACAATAAACCGGGTGAGGTTTTTTGCGGTGTGACGCACAGATTAGACAGGCCTGTGAGCGGTGTGGTGCTGTTTGCGCGTACCAGTAAGGCTTTGAGCCGGCTGAACGAGATGTTTAAAAACCAGCAGGTAAAGAAAACCTACTGGGCTATTGTAAAAAATCCTCCGGCTGAGCCTGAAGGACGATTGGAGCATTATCTGGTTCGTAACGAGAAACAAAACAAATCGGTAGCTTACGATAAGGCGGTACCCAACTCCAAGCATGCTGCGCTAACTTACAGGCTTATTGCGCATTCCGACACGTATTATCTGCTCGAAATAAATCTTGAAACCGGACGCCATCATCAAATACGGTGTCAGTTGGCTAAAATGGGTTGCCCTATCAAAGGAGATTTGAAGTACGGCTTTGCCCGCTCTAATCCCAACGGCGGGATCAGTTTGCATGCCCGACATGTTGAATTTGTGCATCCGGTATCAAAACTAACCGTACAAATTACGGCTCCGGTTCCTGAAGATGATAAATTGTGGCTGACTATTGAAAAATTAGTTTGAAAGGTAGCTAAGCGCTACCCTACAATTTATCAAACACTTCTTTGGCAAAAGTTTCAAGGCCCGGATCGCGGGCTCCCATAAGCAAGAGTACCGTTTGCGGTGATACGAAATGAGACTGCACTGCCTCTACCAGGTCGTTTCTGTTTTCAACAAAAAAAGCGTTTTTGCCTTTTTGCTTCAAATCCTGAATCAGGTCGTTGGCCGAAATATCCTTAACCGCAGTGCCACCGGCATAAAAAATTTCGCTCATCCAAATTTCATCAGCAGGGCGCAATACCGCAGCAATCTCCGCCACAAAATCTTTTCGCAAAAAACGCGTAGGTCCATAGCCATGCGGCTGAAACCACGCTATCACTTTAGGCGCTACAGGCTGGCAAGCCGAGATGGAAGCAGCGCACTTAGCCGGATTGTGGGCATAATCGTCGATAAGTACAACGCCATGTTTTTGCCCGATTATCTGGTGACGACGATAAATACCTTCGTATTGTAATAAAGCTTCGGCAGCAGTTTCAAAACTCACCCCCAAGCGGTGAACAACAGCCATAGCAGCTAAAGCATTCTCCATATTGTGCCTGCCAACAGTATGCATTTTTACCGTTTTACCATGGATATTAAATTCAATCTCAAAACCTTTCTGTATGAATTCCGTAGCTGTATAACCAGCCCCATCTGCCGGATTGGTAGAAAAATCATTGATTTTGTTAACCGACAGTTGAGCCGCCAACTTATTGGACAGGTTGGTTATAAAAATATCCTTTGTATTATCACGAAAAGTACCAAAAAGCTGCATTAACTCATCAATTTCCTGATGATCTTTATCCACGTTGAGCAGTAAACCTATTTCAGGATGATACTGCACAATGGAGCCATCGCTTTCGTCGGCTTCAATCACAAGCCACTCTCCTGCCCCTACTTTGGCATTTCCTATTTTGCCTTCGCGGATAATGCTGGTTAAGCCGGCACCACCTATGATACTCGGTTGCAAACCGGCATATTGCAATATATCGAAAATCATGGCCGAAGTAGTACTTTTTCCTGATGTTCCACCTACGGCTATCGTTTTTTTGCTGTCTGTTATCAGCGCCAATACCTGCGACCTACGCAAAATGGGAATATTCAGTTCTTTGGCTTTTTTTACTTCGTATACCGTATCTTCGATAGCAGTAGATACCACCACCAAATCGGTAGTAGCATTAATGCCGCTGCCGTCCTGCAAATAGCACCGGATACCTTCCGATTCAAGCTTATCACGCGTATCGTTAGGCGTTTCGGGTGTAAAATAGCGGTCGCTGCCGCTTACGTTCTTACCTGTACCCTGCAGATATTGAGCAATTGCACTCATGCCTGTACCGGCTACTCCTATAAAAAATATATTTTGAAAATCGTTGATGGTCATACCTTGAATGAATCAAATTAAAGATTTGCAAAGCGAGCTTCAAAATTAGCTAAAAAAAAGAGCGGTGCAAAACAATTCTCTTATAATTCGGCAGAAAAGCAACGTAAGGTCAGATACCATCGTTTTTCAGAAACTAAGATTAAAACTCTGTAATCACCTCTTTGCCATCCAACCAGGCAGCCATATTCAATACCAGAAAGTTCCAGTTCTGGAAACCTTTATTCAATACAGGCTCGCCATTATCAGGCAGATAATACTCGTGTAATGCTCCGAAACGTTCAAAATCGCGCCCCAACAGCAAAATGGTTTTTTCGGCCAACTCCCGGGCTTCGGCAGTGAAACCGTAATTAAGCAAACCTCTGAAAACCAAATAATTTACATTAATCCACACAGGACCTTGCCACGACGAAGGATTTCCGCTGGCACGGGTATTATACATTTTTTCGAGTGGCGACAGACTGCGTATTCCGGACGAACAAGTAAACAGGGTGGTATCGCGCAACTGCCTTTCAACAATAATTTTAGCTTGTTCAGGCGTAGCAATGCCCGACCACATCGCCATAAATCCGCTCCATACACTAAAGCGTTGTATCAAACAATCGTAGTTGCGTGGCTGACCGGTATGCAGAAAAAACATGCCCGGTTTCAATGCCTCTATATCAGGTTTTTCAACTTCGCGTAAGTTCAAATCCACACTGTAATAAAATCCATCACGCGGATCCCAGCAATGCTCACGTACCGCAGCCAGCAACTTCACGGCTTCATGATCATAACCGGTAGCAATATCGGGCATTTTAAGGCATTCGGCCAAATATTTCATTGCCTTTAATTCTTTATACATCAAAGCATTCAGAAATATTGAACCGGAACTGGCATCAGGACGAAAAAAAGTACTCGGGTCATTGTCTACCCCTATCGCCTCATCGGTTTCCCAGTACATCAAGCCAGTTATTTTGTGACGATGATAGTTCAGATATTTATTTACAAAAGCCTGCAGGGTATAAAAATCCTCGCGTAACCACTCGGCATCGCCCCCCATATTGCGGGCAATAAAGGCTGCGTGCTGCGCCAGAGTTGGTTTGTGCATATTGCTTTTCCATGGATTTCGGGTTTTAAGCATTTCCTCCCGACTGGGTGCATTGCGCTCAATCCAAATAGGAATCCAGCCATCCATGCCGCCATAACTAAGCGAATTGAGCACGCATCCCTGCTCATATTTCAGAGCCTGATCCGAGTCAGCCTTCTTTCCTTTTTCAAGTAATATCTGCCTGAGAGCTACATTGCTTAGCCACGAGTCCCAGTCCCACAACATATCCAGATACTGACTGCTACCCGGAGCAAGAAAAGGGTGTTTAAGCGCTCCGCCGGGTTCACGGTACATACCCCGCATTTCTTTGTAAATATTTTCGCGGCAAATGCGTTTATACTTTTCAACATTGGAGGGCGTACGCGAAGGAAGTTGCGCTGCTAATGGTAACGCAATAATTAATCCTGCTAATAGAGAAAGAAGCGATTTTTTCATTTTCTGCTTATTTATTTAAAACAACAATATTATTTTAAGATTATATATTGCAAAGTAAATATTTTTCGGGATATAAACTCACCTTATTTTGATTGATTCAATAATGATTTTGTTTTAACAATTATTTTACATCTTTCTTTTTGTCACTAAACCCAAATAACTTATTGTACAGTTTACATTAAGGCTGACAAATATTTCTATTTTTTTCATGCGTTTACTCTCAATACTTTAGTTATTTCAAACGCACATTCCTTATTGTATCACAAACAATAATAAATTACGTGATATTGTAATAATTACAGTATTTAAACATCTGATATTGTGTTTTATAACATAAAAATATATTTCAAAAAAATAAAATATAAATATACTTTTGTAAGCGTAAAAGAAATTATGTCCCGTACAACATTATCCATTAGTAATAGTTGCAAAAAAAAATGTCAGTTGATAACATATACAATCCACACGTTTCGGTTGACTGTGTGGTTTTTGGTTTCGATGGTGAAAAGCTTAAAGTTTTACTCATAGAGCGCACCATTGCCAATCAGAACGAATCGTACAACGATAAGAAACTACCCGGAAGCATCATACTTGCCAACGAGGATTTGGATGAAGCTGCGTCGAGGGTACTGACTGAACTCACAGGCTTAAAAAATATTTACCTGAGGCAATTTCGCAGTTTTGGTAACCCCGACAGAACAAAAAATCCGCGGGATATACTCTGGCTCGAAAATACCCTACAGCTAAAAATTGGAAGAATAGTAACAGTGGCTTATGTGGCCTTAATTAAAATAGACCGGAAAATACTTGTAAAAAGTGATAATACTCAGGCTAACTGGTATGAATTGCACGAAGTACCAGCCATGAATATGGCTTTTGACCATGCCGGTATTATCAACAAAGGATTGGATTATATACGTCATAATCTTGATATTGAACCACATCTGTTATTCGAGCTGCTTCCCAGAAAGTTCACCATCACCCAACTACAAACACTGTATGATACGGTGCACCAGATACGCTCGGATGTACGGAATTTCAGGAAAAAAGTAGCGCAATGGTCGTACGTGGTGCCTCTCGACGAAATGGAAGAAGGTGTACCGCACAGAGCTGCCAGACTTTATAAGTATAAAAAGTAAAGCCCCAAAATCCCCCAAAGGGAACTTAAAGAAAAATTAGCAATAAATTTTTAAATAAAATTTGAACAAAATGAATAATGAAACGAATAAACCAATCGAAGGTAACTTCAACGTCCCCCTTTCGGGAGGATTAAGGGGAGCTGCAGTTGGGAATCTTCTGTTGGGCTATGATTTAGGCAGTTCGTCGGTTAAAGCAAGTTTGGTAAATGCTGAAACAGGCGAATGCGTTTCGTCGGCATTTTTTCCAAAAAAAGAAATGGAAATAATTTCGGTAAAAGCCGGCTGGGCTGAGCAAAACCCTGAAATCTGGTGGAAAAATCTGAAATTAGCCACACAGGTAGTTTTAGAAGAATCGAGGGTAAACGCTTGTGATATCAAGGCTATTGGTATTTCGTACCAAATGCATGGTTTGGTACTGGTCGACGAAAAACAACAGGCTATCCGTAACTCTATTATCTGGTGCGACTCGCGCGCTGTACCCTACGGCGAAAAAGCTTTTAACGCCATTGGGGGCGAAAATTGTTTGTCGCACTTACTGAATTCGCCGGGCAATTTTACCTTGTCTAAAATGGCCTGGGTGAAAGAAAATGAGCCTGAAAACTTTGCTAAGGCTAAATACTATATGCTGCCGGGCGACTATCTGGCTATGCGTATGACAGGAAAAGCCTGCACCACTGCATCGGGTCTGTCCGAAGGTATTGCATGGGACTTCAAAACTGAAACTCCTGCTAAATTCTTATTAGACTATTTTGGATTTGACGATAAGCTGATTCCTGAAATTGTACCTACTTTTGGTCAACAAGGCAATCTGAAAGCTGATATTGCCGCTGAATTAGGTTTGGCCGAAGGAACTCCGGTTACCTATAGAGCTGGTGATCAGCCCAACAATGCACTATCGCTCAACGTACTTAATCCGGGCGAAATAGCTGCGACCGGAGGAACTTCGGGCGTAGTGTACGGCGTGAACAGCGATTCAAAATACGATCCGCTGTCGCGCGTTAACTCTTTTGCGCACGTAAATCATACCCAGGAGGCTACACGCGTCGGGGTACTGCTTTGCATCAACGGAACCGCTATTTTAAACACCTGGATAAAAAACAATGTAGCTCCCGAAGGAATCAGTTATGCCGAGATGAACGAACTGGCTGCCGGAGTTCCTGTTGGTAGCGATGGTGTTAGCATCATTCCTTTTGGAAATGGCGCTGAGCGCGTATTGGGTAATCAGGAACCTAATTGCTCTATTCACGGGGTAAACTTCAACCGCATAACCAAAGCCCATCTTATCAGGGCTGCTCACGAGGGTATTGCTTTTTCGTTTAAATACGGGATGGACATTATGAATGACATGGGCATTGAAACCAAAACCATCCGTGCCGGACACGCTAATCTTTTCCTGAGCCCGATTTTCCGTCAAACATTGGCTAATATCACTGGCGCTACCATAGAGCTTTACAACACTGATGGCTCGGTAGGTGCAGCCCGTGGTGCAGGTATTGGAGCCGGAATTTACAAAAATGCCGAAGAAGCATTCTCAACTCTGAAAAAAATTCAGGTAGTTACTCCTGAAGCTGAACAGATAGAAGCCACGAAAGCGGCGTATGAGAAGTGGCTGATGCATGTGTGATGTTATTTGCGTTGCGTTATTCATAGTTATTTGCTTCGCGTTATTAATTGTTATTTATAGTTATTTGCTTCGCGTTATTAGTGGTTATTCATAGTTATTTGCCCTTCGGGCGTAAAAAATAACGGGCGAAGCCCAAATAACACGAAGTAAATAACGCCCGAAGGGCAAATAACACGCAGTAAATAACAGCGAAGCTAAACTAACACAAAGTATAAATAACGGGCGAAGCCCAAATAACACGAAGTAAATAACGCCCGAAGGGCAAATAACACGAAGTAAATAACAGCGAAGCTAAACTAACACGAAGTATAAATAACGGGCGAAGCCCAAATAACACGAAGTAAATAACGCCCAGAGGGCAAATAACACGAAGTAAATAACAGCGAAGCTAAATAACACGAAGTATAAATAACGGGCGAAGCCCAAATAACACGCAGCAAATAACGCCCGAAGGGCAAATAACACGAAGTAAATAACAGCGAAGCTAAATAACACGAAGTATAAATAACGGGCGAAGCCCAAATAACATAAAGTAAATAACTCAATAACAATTTTAGATTATGTCAAAAGTGTATTTCCCATCTATCGAAAAAATTAAATTCGAAGGTAAAGAAAGTAAGAATCCTTTAGCATTTCGTTACTACGATGCTGAAAAAGTGGTTTATGGTAAAACCATGAAAGAATGGTTTAAATTCAGTATGGCCTGGTGGCATACATTGTGTGCTGAAGGTGGCGATCCATTCGGTGGAGGAACTCAAAAACACCCATGGGTAGGTGCTGCTGATGCATTGCAGGCTGCTAAAGATAAAATGGATGCAGGTTTTGAATTCATGCAGAAAATTGGTATCGAATACTACTGTTTCCACGATATTGACTTAGTAAGCGAAGGTTCTTCTATCGAAGAATACGAAGCTAATCTGAAAGCTATCGTTGCTTATGCAAAAGAAAAACAAGCTGCTACCGGTATCAAACTGATGTGGGGTACTGCTAACGTATTCTCTCCAGCTCGTTATATGAACGGTGCAAGCACCAATCCTGATTTCAACGCAGCTGCCCGTGCTATGCTTCAAATCAAAAACTCAATCGATGCTACTATCGAATTAGGCGGTAAAGCTTATGTATTCTGGGGAGGTCGCGAAGGTTACATGTCGTTGTTGAACACCAACATGAAACGCGAAAAACAACACATGGGTACCATGCTGAAAATGGCTCGTGACTACGGTCGCGCAAAAGGTTTCAAAGGAGTATTCCTGATTGAACCAAAACCAATGGAACCTATGAAACATCAGTACGATGTTGACGCTGAAACAGTAATCGGCTTCCTGAAAGAATTTGGTTTGGAAAACGATTTCAAATTGAATATCGAGGTTAACCACGCTACGTTGGCTGGTCACACTTTCGAGCACGAACTGCAATGTGCAGTTGACGCCGGAATGCTGGGAGCTATCGACGCTAACCGCGGTGATGTTCAAAACGGTTGGGATACTGACCAGTTCCCTGTTGACATTTTCGAACTGACTCAGGCAATGATGGTTGTTCTGCAAGGTGGTGGAATGCAAGGTGGTGGAACCAACTTCGATGCTAAAATCCGTCGTAACTCTACCGACAACGAAGATTTATTCATTGCTCACGTAGGTGCAATGGACGTAATGGCTCGCGCGTTGGAAGCTGCTGCTGCTATCCTGGAAGAATCGCCATACAAGAAAATGGTGGCTGACCGCTACGCTTCGTACGACTCGGGCAAAGGTAAAGAATTCGAAGAAGGAAAACTGACTTTCGAAGATGTGTATGCTTATGCAAAAGCCAATGGTGAACCAAAACAGATTAGTGGAAAACAAGAGCTTTACGAAGCTATTGTGAATATGTACATCTAATCCAATGTGCCAATTAAATAATATGCCAATGTGCCAATGTAATGTATTAATCTACGCATTGGCATATTGGCACATTGGCTTATTGTCACATTAATATAATACTAATACTTATGAAAACTCAGGAAATTAATAAATTTTTCATCATTGGAGTTACTTTGGTTGCCACGCTTGGAGGCTTGCTCTTTGGTTACGACACCGCTGTAATTTCGGGTGCAGTCGACCCCATTAAAGCGTTCTTTCTCCTCGATGCAGAGCATTATGGTAAGCTCGCAAAACTATACCATGGCGCCACTGTATCAAGCGCATTGATTGGCTGTATTATCGGCGGAGCCATATCGGGCATCTTTGCCACTAATTTCGGTCGTAAAAAATCGCTGATTATTGCTTCTATCCTTTTCTTCATATCGGCAGTTGGGTCGGGATTCCCTGAAATGATTTTCTTCAACAGTTCTACCGATATTACCACCTTACTTGTTTCGTTCAATATCTACCGCATTATCGGTGGCGTCGGGGTTGGATTAGCTTCGGCCATTTGCCCTATGTATATTGCCGAAATGGCGCCTGCCGAAATACGCGGAAAGTTAGTTTCGTGGAATCAGTTTGCAATCATATTTGGTATGTTGGTAGTGTATTTTGTTAATTACTTCATTGTATTCGGTAAAGATCCTGCATGGATTAACGAAACAGGCTGGCGATTAATGTTCCTTTCCGAATCTTTTGTAGCTGCAGCATTCGGCATTCTCCTTTTCTTTGTGCCGGAAACTCCGCGCTATCTGGCCTTGGCTCACAACGATGAAAAAGCGCTTAAAATACTTAGCAAGATTAACGGAAGCGCCAAAGCACACCTTATCTTAACTGAAATTAAAGAAACAGTACACGAAAAAGTAGAAAAAGTACTTAGCTACGGATGGAAAGTTCTGATTATTGGTATATTGTTATCGCTTTTTCAGCAAATGGTGGGTATCAACGTAGTGCTTTACTATGCACCAACAATTTTCAAAAGCCTCGGTTTTGGCAACGATGCCGCCATGTGGCAAACCGTTATCATGGGTATTATCAACATTATTTTTACTTTGGTAGCTATCTTCACTGTTGATAAATTTGGCCGGAAACCTTTGCTTATCATTGGCTCTATAGGTATGGCTGTTGGCATGTTTGCCATTGGAGCATTAGCTCATTTCCAGATTATTGGCGTAAGTACCCTGATTTTTATTGTTATTTACACAGCATCTTTCATGATGTCGTGGGGACCAATTTGCTGGGTATTAATTTCAGAAATTTTCCCGAATACCATTCGCGGAAAAGCGGTAGCTATTGCAGTGGCCGCCCAGTGGATTGCCAATTTTGTGGTTTCGTCAACCTTCCCTATGCTCGAAGAATTCAGCATCACATTCACTTACGTGCTTTATGGGGTTATGTCGGTTCTTTCCGCTCTTTTTGTTTGGAAAATGGTACCCGAAACCAAAGGAAAAACTTTAGAAGATATGAGTAAACTTTGGAAAAAATAATGCCGACAATTGGCTGATTTTTTCTTTTTATCAATTAAAAAAAATCTGAAATCAATTAACTGGTTTCAGATTTTTTTTTTGTGTATTCAAAAAACATTTTGATACAAATTGACGTTTTAATCCTAAATTTTTAAATGCAAAAACATGGAAAACACAAGAATCACAATACAAACAATTATCAAAAAGAATATTAGCCAAGTGTGGAAACTGTGGACAGAAGCAGAGCATATTGTTCATTGGAATTTTGCTTCGGACGACTGGCATTGCCCGGCAGCCAAAAATGATTTACAGGTTGGCGGTAAATTCGTTTATACCATGTCGGCCAAAGATGGAAGTTTCTCTTTCGACTTCAGTGGCAATTATATAAAAATTGTACCGTTAAAACATATTGAAATTACATTAGACGACAACCGGAAAGTCTGGATTGATTTTATCGAACAGGGCAATCAAACCTCCATAATTGAAAAATTTGAAGCTGAGACCGAAAATAGTGTTGAACTTCAGGAAACAGGATGGCAAATGATATTGAACAATTTCAAAAAATACGCCGAAAGCATTTGATTATCTGATTAATAAAAAACTCATCTATATTTAATTCAAGCAAAATATTTGATTTTCATTAAGCGATATGAAAAAGTCCCGAAAGTTTTCGGAATTTTTTCGTATCGCTTTTTTTATGCTACCAGACAACGGAGAATTGTTATATCTTTGCGACGATTTTTTGTAATGTACAGAAGCTGATGGAAAAAGAGCGCAACATACTTATTGATCTGATTAAAGGACTGGCCATTCTTTTAGTGGTTTTAGGACATGCAGTTCAGTTTAATTTTCCGCGTACATTTGATAATCAGCCACTATTCAGAATCATATACTCGTTTCATATGCCGTTGTTTATGTTAACAGCCGGATATGTGGCTGCTATATCGTTCAGCGGAAGCGGCAGACAACTACTGGCCAAAGTACGAACATTACTGCTTCCATTCTTTTCGTGGTTTATTTTTTCGTATTTCTTTTATTGGGCTATTCATTACAATACACAACCATACTTGCCTGACTTTATTAAAAAACTAACAGCTCTTTACAATAATCCCACAAGAGGTTTATGGTTTTTATGGGTATTATTTATCAACTATTTGATTCTTTATGGAGTTCAGAAAATAAGCAGCAAATACGCAACGTCTGTTCTTTTAATTGTATATCTGGTTGTAAGCACGCTTAGCGCTTATTTTACACCCCGTGCAGGACTCAATTTTGTCGGCTTTTATTTGCTGTTCTTTACGGTGGGATATGCTTTGAAGCGTTATCGTTTGGATCAAACCAAATTATTCAGATACGCCGGGCTGGCATCGCTTCTCATTTTTCCGGCATTGGTATGGAACTGGCATCGCAGCGATACAATTTATCTGAACGATGTTATAGCAGGAAGTTTTCAACCCGCTTTGCTCGTAGGTTTTATTTACAATTTGGCAGTATCGGCTGCAGGAATAATGACGGCATTTACCTTGTGCAGCTTTCTGATTAAACTGCCGGCTTATATTCAGAAATTGTTACTATACCCTTCCCGCATTTCGCTGGAGATATACGCTACACACTTCTATTTTATCTCCCTGATACCTTTAATCGCTTATATGGAAATCAACGCCCGAATAGCATTGACATTTTTAGGTATACTGGCACTCACCATATTAGCCCAATGGCTTATACACCGCAACAAATACACAGCCTTTCTGTTTTATGGCAAAATGAATAAGCAGAAAGCCGCAGTAGTCTGACAAATTTTTGTTCGCGTTATAAAACGATGCTTTCAAACGAGTTTATCAATAGCTGCAAAAACTGAAGCACCCTCGCTCACGGTTTTTACATTACTAAATATCACCGAACGCCGGCCATTTTGGTCGCGAAGCTGACAGCGTCGGGGAAAAATGGTCATATACTTCAATATCCTGCCAAAGCGCTCCGACTGGTAATAGCCCGAGTCGCGGTTCGACACCAGAAAAGCAGTCATACGTTCGTTTTTAAGCACCAACCTTTCGATACCATATTGCATGGCCGTCCAACGCAGACGAACCACCATCAGCAGATTAACACCTTTTTCGGGTATTTTGCCGAAACGGTCTTCGAGGCGTTTCTCAAATTCAAGCAGGTCAGCTTCGTTGTCGATGCTATCCAGTTCCCGGTAAAGACTTACACGCTCCGAAACGTTTTCAATATAATCTTCCGAAAAATGGAGTTCCATATCCGAATCTATCTGACAATCGGCAACATAAGCAGCCGAACTATTCTCACGTTCAATTTCCTCAGCATAAAGATCAGAAAATTCCTCATCTTTAAGTTCGTGAACTGCTTCGTTCAGAATTTTCTGATAAGTTTCGTACCCCAGATCGGCAATAAACCCGCTCTGCTCAGCTCCCAGCATATTGCCAGCGCCACGGATATCAAGATCCTGCATGGCAATATTAAACCCGCTTCCCAGTTCGGCAAAAGTTTCGAGCGCCTGTAGTCTTCGTCGCGCATCGGGGGTGAGCAAACTCAGTTCGGGAGCCATCAGATAACAGTAAGCCTTGCGGTTACTACGTCCTACCCTACCCCTTAGCTGGTGCAAATCGCTCAAACCAAAGTTATGGGCGCTATTGATAATAATGGTGTTCACGTTAGGAATATCAATTCCCGATTCGATAATGGTAGTAGCCACCAACACATCGTACTCATAATCAATAAAGTCGATTATGATTTCTTCGAGCTTATCAGGAGCCATTTGCCCGTGACCTACAGCCACGCGGCATCCGGGCACTAACCGCCTGATCATCGATTCGATATTATAAATATTCTGAATACGATTATTCACAAAAAACACCTGACCATTCCGGTTCATTTCCAGCTGGATAGCTTCGCGTATCACATCCTCGTCGAACTGGTGCACTTCGGTTTGTACCGGAAAGCGGTTAGGAGGCGGAGTATTGATAATAGACAAATCGCGCGCTCCCATCAACGAAAACTGTAATGTTCGCGGTATGGGTGTAGCTGTCATGGTAAGTGTATCTACATTCACTTTCAGCTGTTTAAGCTTTTCTTTTACCGACACGCCAAATTTCTGTTCTTCGTCGATTACAAGCAGACCAAGGTCTTTGAATTTTACACTTTTTCCTACCAGCTTATGCGTACCAATAACAATATCGACCTGACCGTTAGCCAGTCGTTCAAGGACCTCCTTGGTTTGCACTGCCGAGCGGGCTCTGCTCAGATACTCCACCGTTACCGGAAAGTTTTTGAAACGTTCTTTAAATGAATTATAATGCTGCAATGCCAGCACAGTAGTAGGCACTAATACAGCCACTTGCTTTCCATCCGTTGCAGCTTTAAAAGCCGCACGCATAGCCACTTCTGTTTTTCCGAAACCCACATCGCCACATACCAGCCTGTCCATAGGCAGTTCCGATTCCATATCCTTTTTTACATCGGCGGTAGCCTTTACCTGATCGGGGGTATCCTCATAAATAAACGAGGCTTCGAGTTCCTGTTGCAGGTAACTATCGGGCGAGTACCGGAATCCCTGCTCGGCTTTACGCTTGGCGTATAGTTTTATCAGTTCCCGGGCAATATCCTTTACCTTGGATTTTGTACGTTCCTTGAGTCGTTCCCAGGCGCCGGAACCCAGCTTATTTACGCGGGGAGCTTCGCCTTCGCGCCCTTTATATTTAGAAATGCGGTGCAGGGCATGTATGCTTACAAAAATAATATCATCATCCCGGTAAATCAATTTCACCATTTCCTGCATTTTACCATTCACGTTGGTACGTACCAGTCCGCCAAACATGCCCACACCATGGTCGACATGCACCATGTAATCACCCGTTTGGAACTGATTCAGCTCCTTAAGCGTCATTATTACCTTGCCCTGCCGTGTTTTGTCGGTGCGTAGCTGATATTTATGAAAACGATCGAATATCTGATGATCGGTGTAACAGTAAAGCGATAAATCGTGATCGATAAAACCCTCGTGAAGGGTATTTTTTATGGGTTGAAAAGCAATAGCATCTCCCCGGTCGTCGAAAATAGCCGCAATACGATCAGTTTGTTTTACACTGTCGCTCAATATGTATATGCGATACCCCTCAGCAATAGCTTTTTTCAGGTTATCAGCCACTAAATCAAAATTTTTGTGAAAGATAGGTTGAGGAGATGTATTGAAGTGCACATCGGTTTTGGCCTGAAAATAAGCACGTTCACCCCATTCCACTTTCCTGAACAGATGAATTTGCTCGATAAACTGCTCACCAGTGATGCGGGTTCTGTGCAAATCAGCCACTTTTTTATCACCTTCGTTGGCTTTGATTAATGCTTCGTCGTAAAGTTGATTAATTCTTTCGCGTACGAATGAAACATTATCAAAAGTAAGTATCGTTTGAGCAGGAATAAATTCAAAAAATGACACTCCTGCAGTAGCCGCATCTACTTTCAGGTCGGGAATAATTTCCACCTCTTTTCGTTTTTCCTTAGAGAGTTGCGTTTCGATATCAAAAACACGTATCGACTCTACTTCATCGCCGAAAAAGTCGCAACGAAAAGGCAATTCGTACGAAAACGAAAAAATATCCACTATGCTACCACGAACCGAATACTGTCCGGGCTCATATACAAAGTCTACCCTTTCAAAGCTATATTCTCTGAGCATCTCAGTCAGGAAATCAAGACTCAGGCTCTCTCCTACTTTCAGTTTTAGCGTGCGCGATTTTATGTTTTGCGACGACACCACCTTTTGCATTACCGCCTCGGGGTAAGTAACCACCACGCAGGGAGCTGTATTATTGGCCAAGCGGTTGAGAACTTCGGTACGTAAAATTTCGTTGGAAGTGTCGAGCTGTGTAAGTTTAATAGCCTTTTTGAACGACGAAGGAAAATAAAACACCTCCTCCACAGCAAGTATTTGCTTCAGGTCGTTGTAAAGGTAGGCAGCCTCGTCGGCATCATTCATAATTAAAATCTGCGTTTGAGCACGCTCTTTGAATAAAGAAGCCGCCACCAAAGCGCACGACGAACCGCTCAAACCCGATATTTTCAGATTCGATTCAGCGGATTCAGCCCACTTCACAAGTGCTTTCACTTGTGGGTGCAGGGCATACAGTTGCTGCAAGTCGGAAAGATTCAAAATTGTATTTTTATTTGAGCTGCAAAGATACTGAAAGTTTGGTTATTTCCATTGATTCGGTTTGCAATTCTATGTAGTTCACTGAGCTAATAACCCCCGGAAAATATCCCGGGAGCAATTCAACGTATTAAAGTTTAATAGCAAATTTTTTCAGGTGAGCATCCAGCATATGCTGAGGAATTATTTGTTTGATGCAATTGGCCACAGCATTCATAAGCCCCTCGCGCACATAATCGTGCCTGATTACAAGCGAAATCTCGCGGGTAGCCTCAGGGCGCACTATTTTTCGCAGGTTCTTCTTTTGTTCGTCCGACAGCAAATCAACATGCAACTCAGGAATTACTGTATACCCACCATTTACATCCACTATTTTCACTAAAGTATCGATACTTCCGGCTTCGTAGGTTGAGGTATGGGTTTTATTCTCACAAAAATTAAAAACCTGATTGCGCAAACAATGCCCCTCTTCGAGCACCCATAAATGCTCCAGCGGCATTTCGTTAGTCGACACTTCGTCCTGCTCATAGATTGATTCGTTGGGTGAAATATAGGCAATAAACTTTTCGTAATACAGCGGCACTTCCAAAATTTTGGGGTCGTCGAGCGGAGTGGACAGAATAGCCATATCAATCTCGGCCGTATGTAGCTTACGTATGATAGATTCCGTGCGCATTTCGGTCACTTTCAGTTCTATATCGGGGTAATTGTTTCTGAACGCACCAATAAAACCCGGCAGCAGATATGGTGCTACCGTAGGAATCATAGCCAGCGAAAGCTTTCCGGCGATGTCACCTTTTTGCGAGCGTACGTTTTCTTTCAACTGATTTACATTAAAAAGTATTACCTGAGCCTGCTTTATAATTAGCTCTCCCACATCGGTAGCGCTAACGGGATACATGGAACGATCAAAAATTTTACAATCCAGTTCGTCTTCTAATTTCTGAATCATAGCGCTCAAAGTAGGTTGAGTTACGCCGCACATTTCGGCAGCCCTTACAAAATGACGCGTTTTATCCAGCGCAATAATATATTCCAGTTGTTGCAGTGTCATGGTATTGTTTTTTAAATATCAGTAGTATCTATGCAAAGATAAATATAATTGATAAAACTACTATTGCATTTCATTAAAATTTTTGTGTACCGATTTTTTAAGGAATGTGAGAAATAAACAGTTCAATGAACAAGAAATCTCTTCCAGCAGTTTGAACCTGATTTTTTTTCTTTTTTATTCAAAAAATATTCAATTTTTTTTGAATATCCCAAATAAAAGCAGTAAAATTGCATCGCAAACGAAATGTAAGCAAAAATGCTTTTATACATCCAAATAACGATACAATTATAAACTTTATTGGTTAATTAAGCGTTGTAAAATAGCAATATGATATTATTAATCAGCAATTAAACGTTTATAAAACAATCTGCTTACATTTTGTAAGTAAACAAACAGGGACATTATTATTTTAAAAAATAGTTTTATGAATATAGATCAGTTAATACATTCGCTCGAAAGCAAACACCCCGGCGAATTTGAATACTTGCAGGCGGTGAAGGAAGTGCTGATTTCCATTGAAAAAGAGTATAACGATCACCCGGAGTTTGAAAAAGCTAAAATCGCAGAAAGATTAGTTGAGCCCGACCGCATTTTGACTTTTAAAGTGCCCTGGGTTGACGACCGTGGCGATGTACAGGTAAACTTAGGATACAGGGTACAGTTCAACAACGCTATCGGCCCTTACAAAGGTGGATTGAGATTCCATCCGTCAGTAAATCTTTCGATTCTGAAATTTCTTGGTTTTGAACAAATTTTTAAGAATGCATTAACCACTTTGCCCATGGGTGGCGCAAAGGGCGGTTCCGACTTCAATCCTAAGGGAAAATCTGATGGCGAAGTAATGCGTTTCTGTCAGGCCTTTATGCTCGAACTATGGAAACTTATTGGACCCGAAACGGATGTACCTGCCGGCGACATAGGTGTGGGCGGACGTGAAATTGGCTACATGTACGGCATGTATCGCAAATTAGCCAGAGAAAATACCGGTGTACTTACGGGCAAAAATCTTGAATTTGGAGGATCACTTATTCGTCCCGAAGCTACAGGCTTTGGTGGCTTATACTTTGTAAATCAGATGCTGCAAACTGCAGGGCATTCTATTCAGGGGAAAACCGTAGCCATTTCGGGCTTTGGCAATGTAGCATGGGGCGCTGCCCTGAAGGCTACCGAGCTGGGTGCTAAAGTAATAACCATATCGGGTCCCGATGGTTATATATATGATAAAAATGGTATAGCTGGCGAAAAAATTGACTATATGCTGGAACTACGTGCTACCTGCAACGATGTAGTGGCACCTTACGCCGAAAAATTTGGAGCTGAGTTTGTGGCCAACAGCCGCCCGTGGGAAGTAAAAGCAGATATTGCATTACCCTGCGCTACTCAGAACGAACTCAACGAAGAAGATGCACGCAAGTTGATTGCAAACGGAGTACTCTGCGTAGGCGAAATTTCGAATATGGGATGTACACCTGAAGCCATCGATTTGTTTATCAACAATAAAATTATGTACGGACCGGGCAAAGCGGTAAATGCCGGAGGGGTGGCTACATCGGGGTTGGAAATGACGCAAAACGCCATGCACCTATCCTGGAGCGCTGCCGAGGTAGATGCCAAACTACACCAGATTATGAACGAAATTCACAACCAGTGTGTAGCTTACGGGCGCGAAACCGACGGATATATCAACTACATGAAAGGCGCCAATGTAGCCGGATTTTTGAAAGTAGCGAAAGCTATGCTGGCTCAGGGCATTGTCTGAACATTCATCCTGATGATAATTTTCATAAACATACACACATAATCTTTAAAAAAATCATTTTCAAAAAAACTCAGAAAGAGAAAACTTCATACTTGGGGTTTTCTCTTTTTGTTATACTTTTGTAGCCTGAAACACACTATTAAAATTTTTATAGAATGAAAGTATACAAATTCGGTGGCGCATCAGTTCGCTCAGCAGAAGGTATCCGAAACATAGCCCGCATCGTTTCAGGAGTTGATGGTAATCTTTTTATTGTGGTATCGGCCATGGGAAAAACTACCAATGCCATGGAAATAGTGCTCGAAAACTTTATGAAAGCCGATCGCTCAGCCTCTTTAGCCAAACTGGCCGAAGTGGAAGAGTATCACATACAGATAATCAATGAATTATTTAAAAATCCCGCAAGCGGTATCGATTTTATCAGCCCATTGTTTAACGAACTGAAACAATATATCAGTCAGGGCATAGGAGATGACTACGATCGTTGGTACGACCGTCTGGTATCTTATGGCGAAGTCATATCTACAAGGATAGTTTCGGCTTATCTCACCGAGTCGGGCATCGGCAATTCATGGCTTGACATGCGCGGTCTGCTGGTAACCGACAGTAACTATCGTGAAGCCAACGTACGTATGGACGAATCGGAAGTAAGAATAAACAAAGCGGCCAATTTCAGTGAGGAACGTATATATATAGGTCAGGGATTTATTGGGGCCAACATCAAAGGCGACCCCACTACTTTAGGGCGCGAAGGCTCTGACTACACCGCGGCCGTGGTTGGCAACCTGCTTAATGCCGAGAGCGTCACCATCTGGAAAGATGTACCCGGTATATTAAATGCCGACCCCAGAATTTTCGAGAACACTGTGCATATACCCGAACTTACATATCTTGATGCGGTAGAACTGGCTTACAGCGGTGCTCAGATTATACACCCGAAAACCATAAAACCGCTCGAAAACAAGAAAATCCCTTTGTACGTGCGCCCATTTGGAAGTCCGAACGAAGCCGGCTCCGTAATTAAAGCTAAAACCAGTAAAGCCATAGAGGTACCGGTGCTTATTTTACGTAAAAACCAGGTGCTTATCACTGTACGTCCGCGCAATTTTTCCTTTGTACTGGAAGAAAGTCTGTCCAAAGCCTTTAGCATTATGAACAAGCACCGCCTTAAAATATCAATGATTCAGTCATCGGCCATAAGCATATCGGTATGTGTGGACAATACACGTTATCTGGCAGGAGCGCTCGACGAACTCGCCAATGAATTTAACGTGAACTATAACGAGAACCTTGAACTACTCACCATTCGTGGAAAAAATCAGGAAATAGTGAACCAAACCACTTCGGGACGTAACATTTTACTATCGCAACTCACCCGCAAGTCGGCCAGATTCCTGATGAAAGAGCTGTAAACAATCAAAATCACGTACAGATTTTTCTACCTTTGTTGCGTTCCATAAACTTACAATACAAACCAATTTGCCCCTGATAATGTATTTTATCGGGGGCTTTTTTGTGAGAGACAGAAGCATATCAGTAAAACATTTCAGTTACCAGAAAACAGACATTCAGGTTTCAACCTATGTAGCCAATATTAGTGTCGATTTTTTTTGAAATTGAAAAAAAATATATCATTTCGACATTGAAATGTAAAAAAAACACTTAAAATTATCATTTTTAAATAAAAACCGTATAGATTATCAATTTAATTATTAGCTTTGCACTTGGTTTTACTCGATAATCAGGCTGTTTTTAGCCGCAACTTAACCTTTTCTTTACCAAACAAGTACTCTCCTTTACTATAAAAAGTTTATTCACTTTTACATCTTAATTGTAGCATTTTTAGCTACATGGTATATTGTATTTTTACGTTTCTCTTATTACTTTGAGGTATATTATATATTATTTTTAATTTATCTGGTTTATATTTTTCAAACGCATCTTATTTGTCAGGCTCTTTTTGAGCTTGTGCATTTAAATACTGTACTTTAACCGGATTTATCAATATCTGTCATTCAAAAAATGATATTAACAAACAAAAAGTTTTCAGGAATAATTCACGATATAACCTACGTTCCGAAATACGTTTTTATATTGTGTGTAATTCTATGCTATAGTTTTACGGCACATAGCCAAAGCATTAGTCTGCTTAGATTTAATAGCACAGTAAGCTATGCACCGGGGTCGGGAGTGTCTGTCACAATCAACCCCACCGGAGTTTTTGCGCTCAACAACGAATTTCGCTTAGAGCTCTCGGGGCCTGGAGGCGATTGGTCGACCCCTACAACATTAAGTACCCTAACTGAATTTTATGTACCTGCTATTAACGGAACTTTGCCAGGAGGCTTAGCTCCGGGTTCATATAAATTAAGGGTGGTTTCTACCAACCCGGCAACTGTATCTGCCGAAACTGCTTCGTTTAATGTGATTAGTGGTAGCGGTGGCGCAACTCCAGCATTTAAATCAAGTTTAACAAACGGCGATTACTTTAATTGTATAACCACCTGTACACCAGACAACAATATGTTTGGGTACTTAAAAGCCCCTGCCGAATCATCGCTTAACTTAGGAGCCGGGCTCAGAGCTAATACTATTTGCGATTATAATCCGGCTTACACTTATTCAGTTACTTTTTACAGCATTAGCAGTGGTACTACCCAAAACTTAACTATAGGTGGAGGTGTATTTTATCTGCCTACCTCAATTCCATTGGGAGCTTACGTTGTTGAAATATGTAGAACTAACGGAGGTATATCTTCATGCTTTAGCAATATATTTTTAAATTGCGGTAATGGAACCGGCTTACCCAACCTTAGTGGTACTGATATATGCGTAGGTACCAATGCAGTTTTTGAAGTAACCGGTATCAGCCGAAATTATTACGGATCAAAGTATCGCATTGATTTTGGCGATGGATACTCTGTAGAATACACGCATGCGCAACTCATGGCAAATCCAATTGTCTCGCATACATACGACCTTGTTTCATGCGAGGTATCCTCTACAGGCCAGTTTGTTGTTGATCTTAAATTATATAACAAGGGTATTTATAAAGACGTTGGCAATCCAAATTACTGCAACACATACTATGAAAACGGACAAAGCGGCTCACAAAAGACCGTAGTTACCAGCAGGGCTCCTGTAGTAGATTTTACCTTGCAAAGTACGATACAATGCCAAACTACCCCCATTGTGGCAACAAATACCACCACAACAGGAAAGTATGGCGTAAACTGTCAAACTGCTCTTACTTACGAATGGTATTACAAGAAGCCTTCTTCGCCTGATTTTATTTATGTCAACACTGATTTCCCATCTTACGCATCGTGGGTAGACTCAGACTTTAATCTGACCATTCCACCCAGTGCCATTGATGAAACAGGATGCTGGCAAATAAGATTAGATGCTTATAATAATGGTGGATGTATTGTAAAAGATACAGTAGTTAAAGATATAAAAATTGAAACTCCGGTAGTAGCATCGTATACACCATCGGCCACGCAGATATGTGCTGGCAACGTGATAACTTTTACCAACACATCCAGTGTGGTTGGTAAATCTTGTGAAGAGCCAAGCTATAGCTGGACTATTACTCCTGTAGGATTGCCTGCCACGGCCACTGGTTTTGCCATCGAAAGTGGTTATTCAACTACTTCGCAGAATTTAGCCGTAAAGTTCAATGAACCTGGCAAATATCGCGTTACTTTAACCATACTCAATACCTGTGGCTCCAATTCTTATTATCAGGACATCGACTGTTTGGGCAATCCCACAGTAAGTTTTCCGAATACCAGTGCTTCGGTTTGCGAAAACAACCCTGCCGGATATGTTGTTAACTTTGCTACAACCTACACCCCTGTTTTCAGTACAACACCGTTTGTTGCAACAGCTTATGAGTGGACAGTATCGGGCGCAGGAGTCACTACAGCCGACTATGAATTTGTAGGTGGAACCGATGCTACAAGTCAGTTTCCCCAGATAAAATTCAAAGCATTCAAAGCGTTTATTATTAAGGTAAAAGCTTTTGGCAATTGTAGCGCACCAGCCGAAGATACATTTACACTAACGGTAAAAGAAATTCCTGTTATAACCAATACAAACCTTACTCAGGAAATCTGCTCAGGAGAATCCTCTACTGCTATTGCACTAAACTCAAGCGTTGCCGGAACCACATATGCCTGGACTGTAACAAAAACAAGCAATATAAGCGCGACAGTAGCTAATGGCAGTGGCAGTACCATTCCGGCCATTACCTTACAAAACACATCTGCTACCACCGGAACTGTTACCTATACGGTAACACCTACCGCCAACGGATGTGTGGGTGCTGATAAACAATTTGTAATCACTGTATATGCTAAACCCCAGATTGCTAATATATCTCAAACTATTTGTAATGGGGATGTCTTTACAATAAGTCCGGCAAATACCGGCAGTAATATTGTTCCTACTGGTACTACCTATAGCTGGGCTGCTCCGGTAAGTGCTCCTGCTGGAGCTATAACGGGTGGTAGCGCTCAGTCAGGACAAACGAGTATAAGTCAGACTCTGACCAACAACACCAACGCCGTAGCTACACTCACTTACACTGTGATTCCCAAATCGGGTACAGGAAGTGGCTGTGAGGGAAATCCTTTTACTGTTACAATTACTGTAAACCCCACACCGACCGTAAATAAACCCGCCGACCAAACACTATGCAACACACTTACAACCAATGCAATAACTTTTAGTGGGAATGTAAGTTCAGGAGTAACTTACAGTTGGGTAAACAACAACACAGCCATAGGATTGGCTGCGAGTGGCACAGGGGATATTGCAGCTTTTGCCGCGCAAAACTCAACCGACTTGCCTATCACTGCCCAAATAACGGTTACACCTTATATCGGAACTTGTGCAGGTGCATCTCAAACGTTTCTCATTAACGTCAACCCAAGTCCTCTGATGGACGAGCAACCGCAATCAAGTACTGTTTGTGTGAATGGTGTGGCCACTACGCTTAGTGTTTCATTCCTGAAAGGAACAGGAACACCAACTTATCAATGGTATCGGAATACCGCAAACAACACCACAAGTGGCACTGCTATTGCCGGTGAAAATTCAAGTAGTTTCAATCCGCCTACCAACACCATCAATACTACCTATTACTATTGCATAATATCGTTTGGCAATAGTGGTGGATGCTCAAGCATTACCAGTAACGCAGCTGCCGTTACTGTAACACCACAACCTACAATCAGTGTAGATCCTCTCGGATATCAAAAAATATGTATCGGCGGAAATATTCCTCCGCTTACAGTTGAATATTTAGGTGGAACAGGAACTCCTAAATATCAGTGGTATTCAAACACATCTAATGCCAATTCGGGGGGCTCGCCTATAGCCGGAGCCACTTCTAAGGATTTTACACCATCAACCACATTCAATACGGCTGGCTTTTATTATTACTATGTAGTAGTAGACCTTGACGGTAGTGGGTGCGACCCCGTAGCAAGCAATGTTGCGCAAGTTGAAGTAATACCCGATCCGACTATTTCGACACAACCGCTTACTGAGCAAACCATTTGCCAAAACTCCGCAGCTACTGTGCTTACAGTAGTTCCTACCGGCGGCGTTGGAACATTCAGTTACCAGTGGTACCGAAACACGACTAACAGCAATGTAGGTGGAATCCTGATCACCGGAGAAAATGCCGGAGAAAACACCAACAGTTATACTCCGCCAACCAACAATGCTGTTACCACCTATTACTATTGCGAAATAACCCAAAGCGGTTTTGGCTGTGCTGTTAAGTCGGCCACTGCTAAGGTTAATGTGGTAGAAGGCCCCAAAGTAACCTTTCAACCTTTATCCAGTGTAGTTTGTAAAGATGGAGCGGCTACCGAAATGAAGGTTGATTTTGAAAACGGAACAGGAACACCTTCGTACCAATGGTACTCAAACACTATCAACAACACAAGCACCGGAACTCCGATTCCGGGAGCCATATATGCTACATTCACCCCTGAAACTTCATCGGTGGGGACAAAGTATTATTATTGCGAGATTTCGCTTTCGGGTGGAGGCTGCTCTACCATAAAATCAAACACAGCATCGGTAACGGTACACGACCAACCAGTCGTTTCCACTCAACCGCTATCTAATCAAAGGGTTTGCGTAGGTGCAGTTATACAACCGCTTACTGTTGCTTATACCGGAGGAACAGGCACTCCCTCGTATCAATGGTATGTAAATACAGTCAATTCAACATCGGGAGGAACCCCTATTTTAACCAATGGCAGCTCACCAAGCTATACGCCGGATGTTTTTAATACTACAGGTCCTTTCTACTACTACGCTGTTATTACGCTTAATGGCACCGGATGTAATATAATTACAAGCAACACGGCCGAAGTTATTGTTGTGGCAGATCCTACCATATCGGCGCAACCACTCAATGAACAAAAAATTTGTCAGAATTCGCCTGCAACCGCACTCGTCGTAGTACCCGCAGGTGGAGAAGGTACATTTAGTTACAGTTGGTATCGTAACTCCACGAACAGTGTTGTAGGTGGAACCGAGATAACAGGTGAAAATGCCGGCGAAAAAACAAATACCTACACACCTCCCACCGCCCTTGTGGGTGATACTTATTATTATTGTGTAATCACACAATCGGGATTAGGATGTAATACCACATCGGCACTGGCTAAAGTTACAGTTACCCAGGGACCCGCTTTTACCAAACAGCCTGCATCAAGTTCAGTTTGCGTTTTTGGTACTCCCACACAACTTGAAGTGGCATACACCAATGGTGTTGGTACTCCGTCGTACAAGTGGTTCAGTAATATTACGCCCACCAACTATGGAGGCACTGAGATAGCCGGCGCTACACTTGCTACTTACAATCCGCCTTCCAATGTTACCGGAACGTTCTATTACTATTGCGAAATTACGCTTAACGGCGGTGGCTGTTCAACAATAAGTTCAAATGTAGCTACAGTGGTGATAACCCCACTACCAGCCATCGACAAACAACCATTAGCTACTCAGAATGTTTGTGTGGGCGCTACTATCGAGCCTCTTGTAATAGAAAATAGTGGCGGTACAGGAACTGTTACTTATCAATGGTACCAAAACTCAACTAATTCGTACACTGGTGGGATTCCAATTCCGGGAACTAATTCAGCCAGTTACACACCACCTCCGTTCAATAGTGCTGGTAGCTACTACTATTATGTAACCGTAGGTGTAAGCGGCAATGCCTGTGGAGATGCTTCAAGCCATATAGCCGAAGTAGTTGTGGTTCCAGACCCTGTTGTTGACTCGCAACCACTCAGTCTGCAAGAGGTATGTCAGTATACTACGCCTACCACGCTTTCAGTAACTGTTTCGGGTGGCGTGGGTGCATATCAGTACCAATGGTACAGAAACACGGTTAACTCCAATGTAGGCGGCACTCCTATTGCTGGTGCTACCGGAAAAGACTATCAAGCGCCAACAGATGTATTAGGAACTTTATACTATTATTGTGAAATAAAGCAAACAGGCTTAGGTTGTGCTATCACTTCATCTGTATCAAGAGTTAATGTAGTTCAGGGACCTACTATCACCAAACAACCTAATTCAAGTTCAGTATGTATCAATGGAACTGCTACCAAACTGGAGATTGCATATACCAACGGTACCGGAACAGCCACTTACCAATGGTATAATAATACCGTTAATTCAAATACAGGTGGTATTGCTATAGCCGGAGCTACAGCAGCCACTTTCGACCCACCTACAAACGCCGAAGGCACTATTTATTATTACTGTGTAATAACGCTTTCGGGCGGAGGTTGTACCGAAGTTATATCTAACACGGCCTCGGTAGTGGTTAATCCGCAACCGGTTATCAGTGCTCAGCCTTTAGCTACACAAAGTATTTGTTTAGGTGGCTCTGTCGATTTGGAAGTTCAGTATGCTGGTGGTACCGGAACTGCAACCTATCAGTGGTACGCTAACTCTGTAAACCTGAATTCGGGAGGTACTCCTATAACCGGAGCTACATCTGCCACCTATAAAACCAATGTTCTCAACACTTTAGGCAACTATTACTATTATGTAATTGTAAGTCTCAACGGCGCTGGTTGTAACTCAATGATAAGTCAGGCTGCCGAAGTTATAGTGGTACCCGATCCGGTTATTACCACACAGCCCATCGTTGATCAAACCGTTTGTCAGAACACCGTGCCCTCGGCACTCACCGTAGCTGCCTCAGGCGGTGTCGAAACCCATAAATACCAATGGTATAGCAATATATCAAATACCACAATAGGCGGAACTGCAATTACAGGTGCTACAAATGATATTTATTTGCCCTCTACAGCCACTGTTGGCACGATGTATTATTACTGTATTGTTTCATCGGGTACAGGTTGTTCAGTTATAAGTAATACGAGTAAGGTTGTTGTCAATAAAGCTCCTGCCATAACTCAGCAACCAATATCGGCTACCTATTGTAAAGACGAAACACCTACCATGCTAACTGCTGCCTACGAAAATGGTGTAGGAACAGCAACTTATCAATGGTATATCAATGTTATTAATACAAACTCTGGCGGTGTGGCTATCAGCGGAGCTACATCAAATACTTACACGCCATCAACTGCTGCTGCCGGAACAAATTATTATTATTGTGTCATATCAATTTCTTCGGGTGGATGTAACAGCCTTACTACCGATGTAGCCGAAATAATTGTAAACCAGTATCCGGTCATATCCGACTACGCCATCACCACAGGTAGCGGTGTTCCATTTGTGCTTACACCGGTGAGCAACGGAACAGATATTGTTCCGGCAAACACAACGTACAGGTGGTCGAACCCTGTAGTAAGTCCTGCGGGTTCTGTATCGGGTGCTTCGGCTCAAAATACACCTGTAAGTTCGTTAAGTCAAACACTGGTGAATAATACCAAGGCTATTGCTACTGTCACTTACACAGTAACTCCAACGTCCAATTCATGTCCGGGACATACGTTTAAAGTTGTAGTAACGGTTAATCCTCCTATCAACTCCAAAACTACCGTTAGCAATATCAGTTGTTTCGGAGCTAATGATGGTGCCATCTCCATCGTCATCGAAGGAGGTAATCCTCCTTACACCATTGAGTGGACAGGACCGGATGGATATACAGCTACCTCATCATCCATTACAAATTTACATCCGGGCACTTACAACCTGAAAGTTACTGACAACGGAGGATTGCCTTTCAACAGTGTTTTCACTATACTGGAGCCTACAGAATTTAAGGTTATTACCGACGAAGAAACAGACATTAGCTGTAACGGAGCCAAAGATGGTCGTATAAGCATTACTGCCAGTGGTGGCAATGGAAACTATACGTACAGCTGGACAAAAGATGGTGCTCCATTTGCTACAGAGGCCGACATCGACAATCTGGCACCGGGGATTTATGAAGTAACCGTTGATGACAATAACCTTTGTGGACCTATTGTTATTACCTACAATATTACCGAACCCGATGCCCTGAAGATTACAAGAGACTGGCTGGTTGACAATGTTTGTGCCGGCGACAACGCCGGTAGCATTTCGGTAAACGTTAGCGGTGGTACTAAAGTAGATGTTGGTGGAGGCGTGATGGACTATCTGTACCATTGGGTTGGCCCTAACGGCTTTACATCTAATCTAAAAGATATTCAGCATCTTTATTCAGGTGTGTATACCTTGTCGGTAACCGACAAATCGGGCTGTAGTACTCAGTTTACCGAAACGGTGGCTGAACCATTGCCCATATCAGTGGCTGTTACTACCACGCCTATTACCTGCTACGGTTATGACGATGCCTCCATCACGCTCAATGTTACCGGAGGTGTAGCTCCGTATACTGCCGAATGGGATAATATGGCTTCAGGACTTTATCAGGCTGGTTTATCGGCAAAAGATTATACCATTACTATTAAAGATGCTAACAATTGTACTAAAACAGTTGTAGTGAATATACCCGAAGCGGCTATTTTCCGTATCAACCCGGTAGTAAAACAAATTAGCTGCCACGGCGAAAAAAATGGTAGCATCAAACTGAATATTGAAGGCGGACAAGGTAAAGTAACACTCGAATGGGACGATGACCCTACCGCCGGTAACGAACGAAACAACATTGGCCCGGGAACATACACCGTACGTATTAAAGACGAAAAACCTTGTTATATAACCCGACAGTTTATTATTCTGGAACCTCAGCAACTTGCGGTCTCGGGTAACGTAACTGATGCGCTGGCTTGCGATAACCCGAACAGTGGTGCTATCGATCTGGAAATAACCGGCGGTACCCTGCCGTATAAAATCTTATGGTCGAACGGCGCAACTACCGAAGATCTTTCAGGAATACCATCGGGCAATTACTTTGTAGAAGTGACCGACTCTATGGGTTGTAGGCAAATGAGATCGTTCGTAGTTACCCGCCAAATGCCTATTGAAATAAATGTAACCAAACAATATAAGTTTGATTGCTCTAATCAAAGATTTGTAGAAGAATGTACAGCTCAGGTTACCGGGGGAATTCCTCCATATCAGCTTGTATGGTCCGAAGGTGTAATATCCGGCGCTAACAATGAAATAATGCAAAGTACCCAAAGCTCAACGGTGATACTCACTGTAACTGACGCGCTTGGCTGCACCAAGTCGTACTCATTCAACACCAACGTGCCTCATGTGGGAATCAGTGTTAGTACACTGGATTGCAACCAGCATATCTATCAGTTCAGATTAGATTTTCCGGATGTTTTATTCTCCAACGTTTCGTATCAGTGGAACCTGGGCGATGGAGGCACTTCGAACATACGCAACCCGCAGCATACTTACATGAAACCGGGCAATTACGATGTATCGGTAATCATGAGTAGTAACGAATGTAACACCACCTTTAATTACAGGCTTTATGTTGATTCGATACCTGAGCTTAAATTAGATAAACCGGCCAAGCTTTGTAAAAACGATTCGGTTACGCTCTTTGTAACCGGTGCCGACCGCTATATCTGGAGTAATGGCTCCACAGCCGACAGCATTACCATCAAAGAGCCTGGAAACTACTCCGTTACAGGTATTACACGCTACGGTTGTACTGCTAACTATGATTTTACGGTAACCTATCACGACTATTACAACTATTCGATACTTACCGACCGCGACATTGTTTCGGCCGACCATTCCACTATCAATTTCTGGTCGCAGGATATTCCTTTGACCCGTTATTACTGGACTTATGGCGATGCAAGCACCGGATTTGGAAATCATGTTTTCCATAATTATGTAGTAGAGCAGGCTGGTTTTGTTGATGTTCAGCTCAGGGCAATCAACCCTGGTGGTTGCGAAGAAATAGCCACAAAACGTATCTGGATGACTATCGAAAGTATTCCTAACACTTTCACTCCTAACGGCGATGGCACGAATGATGTTTTTCTCAAAGGATGGAATCTTCAGGTTTTCAATGCCAACGGAGTTATGTTGTACGATGGCACCGGCGGATGGGATGGCACTTACAAAGGTACTCCTGTAGCAAGTGACACTTACTACTATGTTATCAGACTATTTAACGCCAACACCACAACAAGCAAAGCCGGATACGTAACTATTGTTAGATGATAATGAAACGAATATATAAAATCATATTTATATTAACTCTGACTTGTTTTACCCTGCACGGGCAGTCGTACACGCGGCTAAACAATTTTTGGGACAACCTGTACAGTATCAATCCTGCATCGATAAACGATGCCTACCTTGGAACATTAACCGCTGCTACCAAACAGCAATGGGTAAAGTTTCCGGGAGCGCCACAGTTTTATCAGCTCACCGGTACTGTATATTTCGACGACTATTACACGCAGCTCGGCGTGAAAGTAATGACCGAGAAAAAGGGATATACCACGCAACTCGATGCTTCGTTGTCGTACACCTATGCCTTGTTACTCAACAATGAATGGATGATGAACATGGGAATAAGTCTTGGCTTTCAGAATTTGTCGTATGATGTTTCGCAAATTACATTTGATGACCCCGAAGAATATGATTTTTATTCAAGACTACTTAAAAGAAACCGAATGAACTCTGATTTAGGTCTTGAATTCAACTACTATGGTTACAAGTTCGGACTGGCTTCGCACAACCTGATTTCGCTATTCAATAAAGACGACGATTTGTACCCCAACACGAACATCCTTTATGGGGTATACCGCCAGCAAAACTCCGACTATATAAGCCTCGGACTTGGCGCCAGTGTTTTCCAGTACGGTAATATAGTACAGGGCGAGTTTAATATTAACGCCTATCTGAAAAAAACAATGGCATCGGATAAAATGCAAATAGGTTTTATTTACCGCACATGGAAAGAAGTTGGGCTGATTTTTGGTGTTGACTGGGATAAATTCAAAATAACCTACAGTGCTGATTTCAATGTGGGTAGCATGGTGCGTCACTCCTACGGAACGCATGAAATTATGCTTACCTACAACTTTAACAGAGCCTACCGTTGTATCAACTGCGGATGGTATTAATTTTTATGAATAAAAAAAATGAAAAGCCGGATAACGAATTATGAATTTCGTTCCGGCAAATCTCTCTTTACCTGCTCATAGATATTGAGAATTTCAGCAGTTCCATTCAATCTCAAATCCCTAATCACATCGGTTTATATTACCATCCGCACCCTTCAGTAAGCACGCTTTGCAGTGATTCTGATTTTTCTAAGCCTAAACACAATCTGTTTTTTTTGAAATTACGGCTTCAATACTTTCACTCTTCAATTTTCACTCTTCAAACACTTCCAACATAAGTCGATATGTGTTCCTAATTTGAAATAATCTTAAATTTCAAATAATATCAAAAAAAAAGCACCTGCAGCTAAACATCTTCCTGCAAATTCTTGTTAATCTTTACAGTTAAACAATTATTCACCTTAAAGAAGAAAATTTACAGTTCTAACTAAGCCGTATTTTTTACTTTAAAAAAAATTTATATGAAGATTCACGAATATCAAGCAAGAGAATTATTCAGGCAATATGCCATTCCCGTAACCGACGATATACTCTGTCATACGGTTAGCGAAGTAGAACAAGCCGCCAAACAACTGAACCGTATGGTGGTGGTAAAAGCACAAGTACTTACAGGCGGACGCGGCAAAGCCGGAGGTGTAAAACTTGCCCGTACAGTAGACGAGGCCGTAAATGCAGCCAGCAAAATACTGGGCATGGATATTAAAGGCTACAAAGTTGAAAAAGTATTGGTGGCCGATGCGGTAGATATACAAAAGGAGTATTATGTAGGGCTCACTATCGACCGTAATACAAAGTCAGTACTGTTTATGGCCAGCGCCGAAGGTGGTGTTGAAATTGAAGAAGTAGCCAAAGTAAACCCTGATGCCATACACAAAATTCCTGTAGACCCCGATCTGGGAATGACCGATTTTCTGGCACGTAAAATTGCCTTCAAACTCTTTACCGACCCTACGCTGGTAAAACAAGCTACCGGTGTTTTCAAAAAATTATACCAACTATTTGTTGATACCGATTCTTCGTTAGCCGAAATTAATCCTTTGGTGGTCACCAACGATGGTAAATTAATAGCCATAGATGGTAAAATGAATTTTGATGACAACGCCCTCTTTCGTCAGTCTGCCATCGAAGCGCTCAACGAACCCGACGAGGATGAAAAGAAAGAACTCGAAGCCAAAGCATCCGGTTTAACATACATTCGGCTCGATGGTAATATCGGGTGTATGGTGAATGGTGCCGGTCTGGCTATGGCTACCATGGATGTAATCAAACATTTTGGTGGTTCACCGGCCAATTTCCTGGATATCGGAGGTAGCTCAAGCCCGCAAAAGGTTATCGACGCAATGAACCTGCTCCTTTCCGACAAAAACGTAAAAGTTATCATGATTAATATATTTGGTGGTATAACCCGTTGCGACGATGTAGCCCGCGGACTTATCACCGCTCTGGACGAAATGAAAGTAGATATTCCTATTGTAATCCGGCTCTCGGGTACTAATGCCGAAGAGGGTCTCAGAATTATCAAAGAACGTAACTTACCCATAGTAGGTTCGCTCAGCGAAGCAGCCCAGTACGCTATTAAAGCTATCAGCTGACGCTCAAACGCAGACCAATAGATATTACAATAAAAATTATTGTTCATTCTGCTTTTAGTTCAAACTTTTTAAAATAAATCGTAAATCACACTAACCATGAGTATATTAATCAATAAAAATACAAAATTAGTAGTACAAGGTATTACTGGCAGAGACGGAAGTTTCCATACTGCTAAAATGATAGCCTACGGAACCCGGGTTGTAGCAGGCGTATCGCCGGGCAAAGGTGGACAAACCGTACACGACGTACCGGTTTTCAATACTGTAGAAGATGCTGTAAAAGCTACCGGTGCCAATGCTTCGGTGATATTTGTACCGGCTCCACTGGCTGGCGATGCCATACTGGAAGCCGCCGATGCCGGTGTGGAACTGGTAGTATGTATATCCGAAGGCGTACCTACCCTGGATATGATTAAGGCTACAAACTATCTGAAAAAGAAGGGAGTAAAACTGATTGGAGCCAACTGTCCGGGTCTGATTACCCCTGAAGAATCCATGATAGGAATTTTGCCGGGTAATATATTTAAAAAGGGGAAAGTAGGCCTGATGAGTCGCAGTGGTACACTTACCTACCTGATGGTAAACCTGCTCACCGAAGCCGGGCTGGGACAAAGCACCTGTGTGGGCATTGGCGGCGACCCCGTAGCCGGACTATATTATCAGGAATTGCTTCAGATGTTTCAGGACGACCCTGATACTGAAGCCATTGTACTGATTGGTGAAATTGGTGGCGATGCCGAAGAACGTGCAGCGCAATACATTAAACAACATATAACCAAGCCGGTAGTAGCCTTTATAGCTGGACAAACTGCACCTCCGGGCAAACGAATGGGGCATGCCGGAGCAATTATTTCGAGCGGAAGTGGTACAGCAGCCGAAAAAATTGCTGCTTTCGAAGCCGTAGGTGTGCCTGTGGCTAAGCTGCCTGTAGAAATACCGCAACTTATCAAAAAACTTCTGAATAAATAACGCATACCGTAGTACTAAAGGCTAATACCTTAACCGTACTACATATCACAATTTATACAAGAATGTCGGAATCAGGGGTACGAAGTTTTTCGTGCCCCTGTGGCATTTTATTATAGTTTATTCCAGATTTGATATTTTAAGCAGTTAAAGTTATTTTTTAGTCTATTTGCTTTATATCCAGCTTCATTCCTCAGGTTTTCAATCAACAAAAAAGCAATCATACTTTTTACCTCACACATGTAGTGTAATTTTTGTATCAAATTATATTTGTAGTAATTTATATGTAGCAATACCTATACTATATTTCAGAATATTGTAGTAAAGACATTTTTTATTGAAAAAAGTCAGAAAAAGATTCATTTTTTCTGACTTTTTTCATTGTTATACAAAATAAAAATATACATTCGCTTATACACTTAACATAAAATTACAAAAATTACTACAAAGCATTCGTAAAAAATACGATTGATTAAACACAATAAAAGGAGGCATGTTATGAAAAAAACCATTTTGATATTATCAGCTTTTGCAGCATTAGCTTTTAATACATTTGCCTCGCCCGATTATAAAGGCGCCATGAGTAATGATACTGAAACAACAGGCATCGACGAAGCCGACAGTCAGAACAGCCCCGATACAGATATACGCAAAGACTCTGCACGAATTATACGTATGGATAGTCATATCGGGCAAAACGTTACTACCGATGTAAAATATGATACCACCAAAATAAAGTTGCGCGACCGGGATCTCAGAGCTAAAGAAATGAAGTCGTCACCATTGTTGAATAATTCTGACTTATACATGCCCGATTCGCTGAACAGCGTAGGCTTCAAAAGCGCAACAAACATGGATTATAAAGGTATGGCGATGAAAAAATCTCTCTTTAATTTTGGCAAAAACAATCAGGAAAAAACAGCCAAATTTGATAAGTGGAAAGTTATAGGACTATACTCGGCTGCTATCATACTGAACGGCATAGGCGACGGCATGAACAATACGAACCGCAAAACGATGGGACATATTTTCAATGCAGCATCTATAGGTGTGCTCCTCTCCTCGCCTTTCTTTGTGCAGTACGATAAAAAGAAATGGTATTGGTACCTTCTTACCTATACTTCGTTGAGACTGGCTTTGTTTGATGCTACTTACAACGTTACTACCAAGCAACCGATTGACTTTATTGGCTCCACAGCCATTACCGACAAGCTCTATCGCAAAGTTGGCCTCGGATACGATGTTTCAAAATCCGTTGGATTTGTGGTTGGACTCACCGTACCGCTAAGAGTTTTGTAAACCTGAGCTTCGCAGCATATATTCAAAAAAAACGCAGAAAAAGCGGTTATCCGTTTTCCTGCGTTTTTTTTATTGGGTGCTGCTAATGCTTATTTCAGCAAGCCTTTAAATGCCTTGGTTATTTTGGATTTTGGAGCAGCATCGTAGTCGGATTCGTCATATTCAGCATACCACCACTTCAGACCGCTTGGGATAGTAGTGGTTATTTCTTCGGAATACGAAGATGTAGTTATTTTCGCTATATTGGCTACCTCATTCCAACCCTTTTTTAATTTCATGTCGATTTTTACGTCGTCTTCGTCATCTTTTCCAGTAAATGTTACAGTAGCATCTCTATCTGCATAATAGAAAGCTGTCTCAACTAAAGTCGCAGATATACTTTCGGCTTCTAAGGTTGGATTAACATTGGCTCTTGTCAGGATTTGATCTTCCGAAACATAATAAGAAAAAGAAATAACAGTGATTTTCAATTTCTCGTCGCTTATTTTTAAATCATAATCTGATGATGTTTTAAGAGTACTGAGATTTGTAGACTCAGGGGTTGATAACTTTACCTTAAACGCACCTTTGGAATCGACAGGAGCTTTACCATAAAGCACATCGCTTGGACCATAGAAATAAACACTATCGTTAGGCAACAAAGTGGTGTTTGCGATGGTGCCACTGAGTTCGCCGTCACTGTTGATAGAACTGTTGGCAGATACTTCATCTTCGCCACAACTTACAAATAACACTCCACAAAAAAGCAGAGAAATAAAAAATAATTTACTCTTCATAATTAAACATTAAAAAATTTATAATTAATAATACTTAGAAAAAACGTTACAAAATTATATATATTTTTTATTATTGTGAATAGCCAGAATTGTATAAAAATTCACTTTTAAAACAATTTATATGTATGTGATTGAAAATAAGAAAATTAAAAATCATAAAAAAATCTATACAGTTTCTATACAAAAATGAAGCAGCAAAGAGTAAGAGTTTGATTACAAGCAAATTACAAAACAATAATAATGCTCATTTTTTTTATTAATTTATTGTATTTCAAAATTAAATTATAGAAACAAAACAGCCATCGTTGATTTTTACTTAATAAAAACTACATACAGCCTCGCCAATCAGTATATACAAAATAATACAGGCCCCACCTTTTTCATTCAGCACGTTTCCTACATAAATGTAGAAACCTCCCTTATTTACTTACATTCAAGTGCTAAACAATAAGAACTAAAAAACACAACCACGCAAATAAAACTCTAACAATCAAACAATTAAAAACGTGGCATGCGGTTTGAAAAAGCCCCTTCAAATACCGGACTCAGCGTGCACCTGATTACTGGCATTAAACAATACAGAAAGATAGTTTATTTGGGAAGGCGCTTATGGCTCATCATTCATCTTTTACATTAGATAGTAACGTTTCGATTTGTCGCGACGGAGAAATTTTTCTCGGCGCTATTCAAGTACGGCTTCTTAAGCAAATAATGCTGGATGGGTCTATACACGCTGCTTCGAAAAACCTGAAAATGTCGTACCAGCATGCATGGCACCTCATCGACAGGGTAAACCAGCTATCGCCACTGCCGGTAGTTATCAGGCAGAAAGGCGGACGCGATGGTGGCGGTTGTACAATAAGCCCTTACGGAAAAAGACTAATGAATCTGTACGAAAAAAAGGAAAACGACTTGCGTAAATTTCTGGATGAAAGTAGCAGCGAACTTACAAGCTGTTTTTTTTAGCCAAGCGATATTCTTTGGATTATATATCGCTTTATTTTTTCAATAGCGTTATTCTTTTCTTTTTATATCGGGGAGGTATCTCCCTGTCTATCAACAGTTATTAATTGGATTGCATTAAATAAAAAATGGTATGAAACGGATATTAAATATTACTTTGCTATTGATTTTTGTTGCTGTATCGCCTAATAAGGCGCAGACTGTACTTCTCGATGGAGAAATCCGACCACGTGTTGAATATCAGGATGGATATTCCAAACCTCTCACATCGGTTAGCGACCCGGGAATTTTTGCTACCCAACGCACCCGACTAAGTTTTGCCTACAACAGCGGAGTACTGAACACTCTGGTTACGCTACAGGACGCCCGAACTTTCGGACAGGACGCGCAAGCATCGAGCACAGCCACAGTAGGCATTTACGAGGCTTGGGCCGACGTATTGCTTGCCCCGGGCTTGGCATTCAAAATCGGGCGGCAGGGAATTAAGTACGACGATGCCCGGCTTTTCTCAGCACCGGCATGGAGCAATACAGGCACTTCGCACGACATGGCATTGCTCAAATATAATATCAACGACCTGCAAGTGCATCTTGCAACGGCTTACAACAACAAAACGGCTATTGCTTCTGAAACTTTTTATACTCCGGGCGCCAAATATCGTATGCTCAACTTTATATGGCTTACCAATCCTATCTACGATGGACTTTCGTTCAGCGCCATACTTGTGGACGAAGGTATGCAGGATACAGTTGGTATAGGAACTTCGGGCTATAAAAAAATTGATATGAACCATGCTATTACCTACGGTGGTAATCTGAAATTTCAAAAAGAAAAATTCCCTCTATCGGCCTTAGCCACAGCTTACTTCCAGACCGGCAAAAACTACAAAGGGGAAAACATGCAGGGGAAGCTACTTGCTTTTAAACTGGATTACAAATTTACTGATAATTATGCGCTTAGCCTCGGTACCGATTACCTGAGTGGCGACAACAAAACTACTGATGGCAAGCAAAGCAACTTCAAAAAACTCTATGGGGCCGACCATAGTTTCAACGGCTATATGGATTACTGGAATACGCCTGTAACGCAGGGATTACTGGACTACTACGGCACAGCCACAGCTAAACTGACTAAAGACCTGAGCCTGGAAGCCGGTTATCACGTATTCGGCACTGATAAACAGCTAAAAAGTGGAGGTGTAGAAGTTGGTAGAGATTTAGGCTCTGAACTTGATTTGCTCGTTACCTATAAAATCAATAGCTGGTCGACAGTACAGGGTGGATATTGTATGTATTTCGATACTAAAAATACACTCGTGGCTAAAAGCATTTCGGCCACTGCCGACATTCGTTCACCACAATGGGCTTACGTAATGTTTACCTTTAAACCAACATTTTTTAAAACAGCTCCTTAATATTAGGCTGGAGAGTTACATAACAAATATCTAAATAATAATCAACTGAATCCAATCAAATTCGCTCAAAGTGTATTTGATCGACTTAAAAAAATATTCAAAATGAAAAAAATAATTTTATCACTGGCCTTAGCGCTGGTAGTTATGAGCGCCGCAGCGCAGAAAGTAAATATAGCAGCCGCTGCCAATCTTAGGTATGTATTGGAAGAAATCAAAACAGCCTATGTCAAGAAAAATCCCAAGGCTAAAGTGAATCTTACTTTTGGTGCATCCGGAGGACTTGTTCAGCAAATATCCAATGGTGCCAGCTTCGATTTTTTTATGGCTGCCGACGATGAATTTCCGGTAAAACTAAAGGCGAAAGGCCTTACCACAGGAGCTATCAGTGTGTATGCCTATGGAAAACTGGTACTATACAGCGCTACACTCCCGGCTGACAAGAAAGGTCTGGATATTTTAAAAGACCCGGCTGTAAAAAAAATTGCAGTGGCCAATCCTACAACTGCTCCCTATGGTGAGCGGTCGATAGCCTTGCTTAATGCGCTGAAACTATACGACAGTTTGAAAGAAAAAGTGGTGATTGCCGAAAATATAACAGCAGCAGCGCAGTACGCTTTTACAGGAAATACCGAGTTGGGGTTTGTAGCGCTATCGCTGGCTTTAGCTCCCGAAATGACGGGAAAAGGCAATTACTACATCATCCCTCAGAATCTGTATCAGCCTATTGCTCAGGCCTGTGTACTTATCAAGAAAGCTTCTGTAAACACCGAAGCTGCAAAATTTCAGAAATTCGTTTTATCGGCCGAAACGAAAGCCATTTGGGATAAATACGGTTATACAACGCCTACTCAAAAAAAATGAAATTTGCTTAATCGCTTCAGCATAGCATACTACTCGCTGTACTAATAACACGCAACTACTTACAACATGAACGAAGACTTTATAAATACACTTTTGCTTACCGGTAAGCTGGCCACATGGACTACCGTAGTGTTGTTCTTAATCGGGATGCCATTGGCTTACTTACTGGCTTACAAGCGTTTTTGGTTCAAATCTCTGCTCGAAGCATTCATTAGCATGCCTATGGTTTTGCCGCCCACGGTGCTCGGGTTTTACATGCTTGTAGCTTATAGTCCGCAAAATGCTTTTGGCCGGTTTTTGGAGCAACACTTCGATGTTCGTCTGGCCTTCAGCTTTGAAGGAGTGTTGATAGCCAGTGTGGTATTCAGCCTTCCGTTTATGATTCAGCCGTTGCAAAACGGTTTGGTTGCCATACCCCAAAGCCTGCGCGAGGCTGCCTATACACTGGGCAAATCGGAGTTTACCACCTTTTACCGCGTGCTGATACCCAACATGATTCCGTCGATAATTACAGCATTAGCCATGACTTTTGCTCATTGTATAGGCGAGTTTGGCGTGGTTATTATGGTTGGAGGCAATATGCCCGGCGAAACACGGGTAGCCAGTATCGCTATTTACGATGAAGTACAGGCACTTAACTACGATGTTGCCAATCAATATTCGCTCGTATTGTTTCTGATTTCGCTGGCAATACTTACCGTTATTTATAGCATGAACAGAAAACCGGCTTCCTGAGCCTTTAAGGTTGAATATGAAATATCTGCATTTATTTTAAAAAAGGAATATAATGGAAAGGAATATTACAGACAACGGCAAATTCAGCTCCTCTTTAAGGGGTAAGGGTAGTTTGAAAATAGATATCGAACGTGAGATGCTAACTTCGGATGGTAAGATGCCATTGAAAGTGCAAACCGAGATAAGCGGGAACGAATTGCTTTGCCTTTTCGGGCATTCGGGCTCCGGAAAAACTACACTCCTGAGGATTTTGGCCGGCCTGAATGTGCCCGATAAGGGTTATGTGGAATTTAATGGCAAAGTATGGTTTGATTCGGCCAAAAAGATAAACTTGCCACCGCAGCAGCGCAACGTAGGCTATATGTTTCAGGATTATGCTCTTTTTCCGAATATGACTGTAGAAAGAAATATTGCCTTTGCACAAAAAGAAAAAAATGCCGGAGAAATTCTTAGGTTGATGGAAATATTCGGACTAACGGAACTGGCTCGCCAAAAACCCCATAAGCTCTCGGGTGGACAAAAACAGCGGGTAGCACTGGCTCGTGCTCTGGCTGCCAAACCAAATATGCTCCTACTCGACGAGCCGCTTTCGGCACTCGATTATGAAATGCGCATAGATCTGCAAAACGAGATTTTAAAAGCCCATCAAATGCTCAATTCGCTCACCATTTTGGTAAGTCACGATATACAAGAGGTGCAAAAACTGGCTTCGTCAGTTATTTTGCTCAGAAATGGAGCTGTTCAGGCTCAGGGTGATTGCGCTGAGCTGATATCTCATTACCCCGAAAACCGCAACACCGTCATTGGTTACAAAGCTAATAGGTGCGTATAATGTATCGGGATATGTTCTTATTATAGAGAATATTTTTTATAACAAAAAAAATGAAAATGGCTAAAGATAAAAACTTGACTAACAAGTTGAAAGATAAGAATGCAACCGAAACTCCGGTATCATTAAACCGGATAAATCAAAAACCTACCCACTCCGGAATACCTCGGGAATTGCTTGGTGGTAACATTCCTGCTATGCCGGCCAACGACATCAGGCTTGGAGCCGTCAGGTACGACACACCGCACCTGAGTAAGCACAACAAAGCTGAAAACTTTATGGTAGCCATACTACCCTCATTGCTGCAAAAGAGTTTTGTATCGTTTTTTGAGCAAAAATTCCCTAATTTCAGCGGCGATGGCAAAGGTACAGTATTCTTTAATGGCTATTTACATCCCGATAATATATTTTTTAATCGCATTGAAAATTTAAAATCGGCTCATCAGTTTCCGGATATATTAATTACCAGCGACCTCAACAGCCTGTATCACAAACCCAACAAGCTGATTAACGAGCATTTTTTTGAAACATTCAGATACGGTTTCAGCAAAGCACTGGCCGGAACCGGAATGGAGTACCCCGACAGTATTTTTCGCTTTCTGGCTGCCGATGCCATGGTATTGGTAGCAGATAAGCGTCGGTTCGACTTGCTACAAACCCCTCGCGAATGGTACGAACTCTTAAACCCGGCATTTGCAGGCAAAATAATATTTTGTGGCGAAGAGGATTTCTACAACCATACGATGTACGCCCATTTTGTGCGCGACTTTGGCCTAAAAGCTGTAACACAATTAGTGGCCAACACCATGCTTACCTTACATCCGTCTGAAATGCTGGAAGTGTTGCGCCATGATAATGTTTTAAAGGCTTCGGTATACGTCATGCCATTTTCGTATGCACGACTTATTGAAAACAAATCGGATTTTCAGATTATATGGCCTGAAGATGGCGCTGTTTTGCTTCCCATACAAATGCTTGTAAAAAAAGGAAAATACTATGATTATAAAGAAATTATAAGGCACATCACCAGCTCGGAGGCTGGAAAACTGTTTGCTTCGGCCGGATTTATTCCTGTAAATAAGAATACGGAATGTACATTTGTTCCAAACAAGCCCAACTGGATTGGATGGGATTTCTTAAACTCAGAAGACATCCCGGAGATTAAAGCGGATATTAATCATATGATTGCAAAAAATACAAATGATTTATTATCAAAAATATAAAAACATTACAAACAAAATGTTATTAATAATTTTAAATATAAAAATAAGATGAAACTAAGTGCAAGAAATCAATTAAAAGGGACGGTAAAATCGGTAAAACAAGGAGCTATTAACTCTGAGGTAACACTATTGCTACCCGGAGGCTCAGAAATTGTGTCGGTAATTACCAATGGTGCAGTTGCTAATCTGGAACTGCAAGAAGGTAAAACAGCTTACGCAATTATTAAGTCATCAAGCGTAATTATAGGTATTGACGTTAAGCAAATAAGTGCACGTAATGTGTTGGCTGGCAAAGTAGAAAGCATCACTCAAGGTGCTATCAATGATGAAGTAAGCATTGCTTTAGGTTACGATACCTTGACGGCGATAATTACCAAGACATCAGTCGCTTCGCTCGGTCTGAGCATAGGTTCGCAGGTAAGCGCCATTATCAAAGCTTCGGCAGTTATTTTGGCTGTCGACTAAAAAAAACTTAACCCCTAAGCCCTAAAGGGGAATAAAACTCTAAAGGGAAATAAAACTAATATACTCCCCTTTAAGGCTTTGGGTATTTTTAAAAATGGAATCAATTATTATACATCCCATTGGTATTATTCACACACCACATAACGATGTGAAAAACATGCCTATTCAGCCCATTGCAGCCGATGGTATTACCGGACGTATTGAGCTTCTGCCGGAGTATGTGCCTGGACTAAAAGACCTTGAAGGTTTTTCGCATATCACTTTGCTTTATCATTTTCATAAAATTGAAGGATACGAACTGGAGGTAGTACCATTTATGGATACAAAAAAGCATGGAGTTTTTTCGACCAAAGCACCAAAACGCCCAAATGCGATAGGAATTTCAACAGTAAAACTTACAGGTATCGAAGGCAATATTCTATATTTTGAGCAAGCAGATATGCTCGATTGCACACCACTAATCGATATTAAGCCTTTCTATCCGCGTTACGATAACCGCTTTGATGTGAAAATCGGTTGGTTGGAAAAAAACAAAGATCTTCCACTCGAAAAACTGAGATCGGACGAACGGTTTAAATAAGAGCCTGCTTCATGATGGTGTAACGCTTAGCTTAACGATTTACCTAAAGAATTTGAAAAAACGAAGAAAACACCTACAAAACAGCCAGTTTGGTGGTGGTGTTCCAGTTGCGGATGGTCATTTCTTTGTATATGGCCGTACCCATCATTTTGCTCATCTGGCTTTGCGACGATTTTGAACTTAAACGCGCGAAGTAGAGTACACCATGGCCTGCCGTTACAAAATCAACTCCTGCTTTGGTTTTTATTTTTGATAATGCTTCGGTGGATGTAAGCGGCGCTTTCAGGAAGATAAAATCGTAGCGGTAATCGTCGGGGGAAGCTCCAAAGCCTGTGGGAGCAGCGGCTATTAGCTGAATTAAAGCCTGTTGCGACAACAAAACTACCTTCGATTGATAATCAAAGCGTTCGGATAAAGCCCTCTCTATTTGCTGCGTAAGTTCAATTTCATCTGTTACATTACTATCAAACAACACATTACCGCTCTGTATATAAGTTACTACAGCGGTGAAACCTATTGCCTCGAAACAAGCTTTAAGATCGGACATTTTTATGATGTTGTTGCCCCCTACATTGATACCACGCAGGAGAGCAAGATACCTGACTTGCATAATAAAGATTTTTTTTTGCAAAGAAAGCAAAAATTACGGAATAAGTAATCTGAAATAAACCGGCTCAACTATACTATAATTTTTTACACCTGATAAAGCATTTATAATCAATAACATATAGACTATTTATAAAATAAAAATTCATCTTTAATAGTAGCAATAGTCCACCTGTTGTTCTTCTCAAAATACCATCCCGCAATATGCTTAGCTGTACCTACAATTAGGTAGAAAAACATGTTTTTAAGCATATTTTCCTACATTTTAGTAGGTTTTCTCACTAACAAACACAATCACATTTAACTAAAAATAATCTGTTTACAAAAAATTTTACTATATTTTATTGCATGACTATCAATACATTACAACAAACAGCAAACATTATTGCAAAGCAACACAATGTTAATGGCACAGAAAATGACTAATGTATGTCAGGTTTAAAAGTTAAGCCATAACAAGGTTATTCATTTTTAAAAAGTATAAGAAAGATGAGAAAAATTGCTATTTACGGAAAAGGTGGAATCGGTAAAAGCACCACCACCCAAAACACAGTAGCCGGATTGGCTGAAATGGGAAGAAAAGTAATGGTAGTGGGTTGCGACCCCAAAGCCGACTCAACACGTCTGCTCCTTCACGGATTAGCGCAAAAAACAGTACTCGACACATTGCGCGACGAAGGCGAAGACATCGACTTGGATGATGTAATGAAACCCGGATTTCAAAACACCAGTTGTGTAGAATCAGGTGGTCCTGAGCCGGGCGTAGGTTGTGCCGGTCGTGGTATTATCACATCTATCAACCTGCTGGAGCAACTTGGAGCTTACGACGAAGACAAACAATTGGATTACGTATTTTACGATGTATTGGGCGACGTGGTTTGTGGTGGTTTTGCCATGCCTATCCGCGATGGTAAAGCCGAAGAGGTTTATATCGTTTGCTCTGGTGAAATGATGGCTATGTATGCGGCCAACAACATTTGTAAATCTATTGCCAAATTTGGTAAAGTAGGTACAGTACGCTTAGGTGGACTTATCTGTAATTCACGTAAGGTCGACAACGAAGCCAATATGATTGAAGAGTTTGCTAAAAAACTCGGAACTCAAATGATACATTTCGTACCGCGCGACAACATGGTACAACATGCCGAAATTAACCGAAAAACTGTTATTGATCACGCTCCTGAACATCCTCAGGCTGACGAGTACCGCTCTCTGGCAAAGAAAATCAACGAAAACAAAATGTTTGTAATCCCAACACCTTTAGCAATGAATGAATTAGAAGATTTGCTGGTAGGGTTCGGCATCATGAACTAAAACAGACTAAGCCCCTACCCCTCATAAGAGGGCTTTTGGGGGAGTACCAATAATCAAATTTATTTATAACACACTTCTGTACTCCCCTTTCAGGGGGGCGGGGGACAAATATTATTCATATGTATTTACTAAGAGCTATAGTACGTCCTGAAAAGTCATCAGTAGTAATGAAAGCGTTGTTCGATGCCGGCTTTCCGGCTGTTACCAAATTATCGGTTTTTGGCCGTGGCAAACAACGTGGTATTAAGGTAGGTAACGTAACTTACGATGAACTTCCTAAAGATCTTTTAATGATTGTGATTCCCGAAAAAGATAAAGATTTTGTTATCGAAACCATTATGCTGGCTGCCCGCTCGGGCGAAAAAGGCCAGTTTGGCGATGGTAAAATCTTCGTAACTCCGGTTGAAGAAAGCTATACTATCTCGAGTGGCAAGAAAGATTAAACATTTATTTGGCCTTTGGTTGTTAATCATAGTTGTTAGGCTACGCCGTTATCGATTGTTATTTTCTGCGCGTTATAAATGGTTATTAAATAGTTATTTGCCCTTCGGGCGTAATTAAAAAACGTGCAAAGCACAAATAACAGCGAAGCCAATAACGAGCAAAACACTAATAACACGAAGTAAATAACAATACCAAAGGGAGTAAATAACGTGAAACAAATAAAAAAATTGGAAGTATGAAACTAATATTAGCAATGATACGAATAGCCAAAATAATCGAAACCAAGCAGGCTTTGTCCGACGCAGGATTACCCTCGTTTACTGCCATGCCGGTTTTGGGAAGAGGCAAAGGACATGGCGACCTGGAAAAAGCAGAATCGGCCGACCCGGAACTCAAAGAGCTTATATCGGAAATGCCCCGTTTGAAATCCAAACGCATGATTACATTAGTGGTAACCGACGATAAGAAAGAACTGGCTATAGAAACTATTATCAAAGCCAACCAAACCGGGAAAAGCGGCGATGGAAGAATATTCGTAATACCAACTGCCGACTCGGTACGCGTTCGTACAGGCGAAAGTGGCGATATTACATTAGATTAAATGATAATTCACGGGGCATACTTTTATCAAAAAAAAACATGCCGGTTAGTTATGAATTAATAATTATGATTTTAAAAGACAAAGCTTTATGGCAAATACATTGATTGATGATTTAAAATTAGATAAATTTGCGGAAGAGGTTATCAAGGCTTACCCTAAAAAGGTAGCTAAAAAAAGGGCTAAATCCATTGTGGTAAACGACCCCGACGCCATTCCCGTAATTCAGGCAAACGTACGCACTATTCCGGGTATTATTACGCAACGCGGATGTACATACGCCGGTTGCAAGGGGGTAGTACTGGGACCTACCCGCGATATAGTAAATATCACACACGGACCTATTGGCTGTGGTTTTTATTCATGGCTTACCCGACGTAACCAAACCCGCGCCGACAAACCCGAAATGGACAACTTCATTCCCTATTGTTTTTCAACCGATATGCAGGACTCCAACATTGTGTTTGGTGGCGAGGAAAAACTGAAACAGGCTATTCGTGAGGCTCATGAACTGTTCCATCCTAAAGGGATTGCTATTTTTTCTACCTGTCCGGTAGGTCTTATTGGCGACGACGTTCACCGCGTAGCCCGACAGATGAAAGAGGAATTTCCTGAAGTAAATATCTTCGGATTCTCCTGCGAAGGCTATCGTGGAGTTTCACAGTCGGCCGGTCACCATATTGCTAACAATGGTTTGTACAAAAACCTGATTGGTCGCAACGACAATCCGAAACGTAAATACAAATATGCCGTAAACGTTTTGGGCGAATACAATATTGGCGGCGATGCCTTTGTTATCGAAGATTTATTTGAACGAATAGGGGTGGATCTTATCGCAACCATGTCGGGTAACTCTACACTGGAGCAATTTGAAACTGCTCACACAGCCGATTTCAGTTTGGTAATGTGCCACCGGTCAATCAACTATGTGGCCGAAATGCTCGAAACCTCCTTCGGTATTCCATGGGCTAAAGCTAACTTTATCGGCGCTGAAGCTACTGCTAAAACCTTACGCAAGGTAGGACAGTATTTTGGCGATCAGGAATTAATCGAACGTATCGAAAAGGTTATTGATGAAGAAATGGTAGCTGTGAAAGCCGCGGTAGATAGCGCCCGCGAAAAAACCACAGGCAAAACAGCCATGCTATTCGTAGGTGGTTCGCGCGCTCATCATTATCAGGAACTTTTCGACGAACTGGGAATGACCACCCTGACAGCCGGTTACGAGTTTGGACACCGCGACGACTACGAAGGACGACGCGTAATACCAACCATTCAGATCGACGCTGACAGCCGCAACATCGAAGAAATAACCGTTTACCCGGATGCTACACGCTACAAACCTCGTAAAACGGAAGAAGAACTCGCCAAACTCAAAGAAGAATTTGATATAGAGTTTAATGAATATAAAGGTTTGATGACCGATATGAAAAAAGGAACATTAGTGATTGATGACCTTAGCCATTTTGAAATGGAAAAACTCATTGAACTCTACAAACCCGACGTATTCTGCGCCGGTATCAAAGAAAAATATGTGGTTCAGAAAATGGGTATTCCTCTCAAACAGCTTCACAACTACGACAACGGAGGCCCTTACGCCGGTTTTGCAGGTGCAATCAATTTTTACAAAGACATCGAAATGATTTCATGCAGCACCATCTTCAAACAAATGAAGGCTCCCTGGGAAAACGAAGAACTTGTAGAAGCGGAATACGTATTTAATTAATAATTAATAATTCATAATTAATAATGAGCTTTTAGCTTGATGATTATGAATTGTATATCAAATTATTAATTCTTAATTATTAATTTTTAATTCAAGAAATTATGTTACTCAGACATACAACAGCAAAAGAAATAGACAGAAAGGCTTTGACCATCAACCCTGCCAAAACATGCCAGCCCGTAGGCGCCATGTACGCTGCACTTGGGTTTCACGGTTGCCTTCCTCACAGCCATGGTTCACAGGGATGTTGCTCATACCATCGCAGCGCTTTATCGCGCCACTTCCGCGAACCCATTATGGCAGGTACCAGCTCATTTTCCGAAGGTTCATCCGTATTTGGCGGTCAGGCAAATCTGGTACAGGCCATCGATGTAATGTTTACCGTGTACAACCCCGAGATAATAGCCATTCACACTACATGCTTGTCCGAAACCATTGGCGACGACATGACCGCTATTATTGCCAAAGCCAAAGAAGACGGACACATACCCGAAGGCAAAAACGTAATATATTGTAATACTCCAAGTTACGTAGGAACGCACGTCACCGGATATTCCAACATGGTAGCTTCGTTTGTAAAAAACTTTGCCACTCCCACTCCCAAAAAACGCAATGTAGTAAACCTTGTAGCCGGATGGATGGAACCCTCCGACAACGCTGAAATCAAACGCTTAGCCTCTGTAATGGAAGCACGCACCATCCTGTTTCCCGATATGAGCGGCGTACTTGACGCACCTCTCAACGGCCATTACAAAATGTATCCCGACGGCGGCACATCGCTAACCGATATGAAACTCAGCGGCGACAGCAAATTTACAATCGGACTGGGTCCTACAACCACCGCCGATGCCTGTATTAAGATGGAAAACAAGTGTAAAATAAAGTTTGAAGTGCTCGATATCCCCATTGGATTTAAAGCTACCGACCGCTTTCTGATGACACTCAGCAGACACGCCAACCTGCCCATCCCCGAAAAACTGAGCGACGAACGCGGCCAACTCATCGACCTGATTGCCGATAGCGCTAAATACCTGTACGGCAAAAGAGTAGCGCTCTGGGGCGACCCCGACACCTTAGTTCCACTAACCGAATTCCTCGTTAGCATGGACATGAAACCGGTTTACATCGTTACCGGAACTCAAAGTCCCTACTTCAACGACCGCATGGCCGAGATACTCAAAGACATACCCGAAGCTAAATTCATGAGCGGCGAACGTGCCGACATGTTCCGCATGCACCAATGGATTAAGCAGCAAGGCGTTGATTTACTGATTGGTAACACCTACGGCAAATACATAGCACGCGACGAGGACATTCCTTTCGTACGTTTCGGTTTTCCGATCACCGACCGTCCGGGACACAACTATTTCGCCAAAACAGGCTATCAGGGTGCAGCCAACTTAGTAAAACAAATCATGGACGCCATACTCGACAAAATCGACAGAACCTGCCCGGAAGAAAAAGTAGAATTCCAGTTTTAATAAGTTAATAATAATGAAGAAGATGCCGTGCCGCAACATGATGTGAATCATCCCTTGCGCCCACGGCATCTTAACTTTTTATCAACCACAAACATCCTTTTTTTTATGGCGCGCCCCTCCTGCGTCGGGTCGGGCTTTCCGCTCTTGTGCCATCCGCTACGCGTCTGCCACGCCGCTGCAATCCCTCGCGCTCCGTGCAACGCATCACCTCCTGCACGCCACACCATATCCAAACAAAAAAAAATCCTACATTTTAATACTAAAAACGCAATTTTCCTACCTAAATGTAGGTATTTTTTACAACAAACAAAAACATATGTAAGCAAAAACACCCTAAAATGCAATATTTTGAAAATATTATTTCCTGACAGTCAATGATTTAGAATCAACTAAAGCTAACAATATGTTTTACAGCATAAAATGGCACGAAAAATGAATACAAACCTATCAAAACAGTATAAAAAAGATTGAGATTATGGGACACATTTTAGACGAAAGACAGATGCAGGTATCGGTGGCCGGAAAAGATGCCCGCACTATCGATTGCAATAAAGTGAGTCTGGCAGGAAGTGTAAGTCAACGCGCTTGCGTATTTTGCGGTTCGCGCGTGGTGCTATACCCCATTGCCGACGCATTGCATCTCATACATGGCCCCATTGGTTGCGCTGCCTATACCTGGGACATCCGGGGCTCATTATCCTCAGGACCTGAGCTACACAGGCTAAGCTTTAGCACCGACCTTCAGGAACGCGATGTGATTTTTGGTGGCGAAACCAAACTTTACAACGCAGCACTTGAACTCATCAGAAAACACAATCCCAAAGCAGCATTTATATACACCACCTGCATAGTGGGCGTTATTGGCGACGATGTAGAACGCGCTTGCAGAATGCTCCAGGACGAAACGGGAATACCGGTTATCCCCGTTCAGGCTCCCGGTTTTCAGGGATCAAAAAAAGACGGTTACAAGGTAGCCTGCGAAGCCATTTTTAAATTAGTAGGCACTAAACAGAAAAGCATCCCGGCTAAAAGCATCAATATATTAGGAGATTTTAATCTGGCCGGCGAACTGTGGATTTTGCTGGATTATTACAGAAAAATGGGCGTACACGTGAACGCAACCATCACCGGCGACGGACGCGTAGACGACATCTGCAACGCTCATAGCGCCGCTCTGAATGTAGTGCAGTGCTCCGGCTCTATGAACTATCTGGCTAAACTGATGAAAGATAAATACGGAGTTCCATCCATGAGGGTTTCGTATTTTGGCATTGAAGATATGAGCGATGCACTGTACGATGTAGCACGTTTTTTTAAAGATGATGAAATGATGGCCAAAGCCCGGCAATTGGTGAAAGACGAAGTTTCGCGCCTGATTCCTGAACTGGCCTGGTACAAAGCACAACTTACAGGCAAAAAAGCAGCCATTTACGTAGGAGGCGCTTTCAAGGCTATCTCATTAGTAAAAGCATTAAGGCTAATTGGTGTTCAATCGGTAATCGTGGGATCGCAGACCGGAACTCCCGAAGATTATGAACTGATTAAGAAGCTCTGTGACGAAGGTACTATCATTGTGGACGACTCCAACCCGGTAGAACTTTCGCATTTCGTGAAAGAAAAACAGGCCGACATCTTTATCGGAGGCGTTAAGGAACGTCCTATCGCACATAAAATAGGGCTCGGGTTCTGCGACCACAATCACGAACGAAAAGAACCCCTTGCCGGATACGAAGGCATGATCAACTTTGCCAAAGAAATTTATGCTACGGCAATGAGTCCGGTGTGGAAGTTTACAAAAACCTCCCCAAGCCCCTCCAAAGGAGGGGATGTAAGATAGTTCTTCCTTTTATTCATTTTACATTTATCAATTATGGCTTCAGAAAATAAAATAATAAACAAAACTAACTCAGAAAGCCCCTCCTTTGGAGGGGTTGGGGGAGGCTTTGTTTCCACCCGCAATTCCTGCAAGCTTTGCGCTCCGCTGGGAGCATCCATGGTTTTCAAAGGCATCGAAGGCTGCGTTCCGCTGATACATGGCAGCCAGGGATGCGCCACCTACATCCGGCGTTATATGATTAGCCATTTTAAAGAGCCTGTAGATATTGCATCCAGCAATTTTAGCGAAGAAACTACCATCTACGGCGGAAGCCGCAATTTTATTACCGGTATCAACAATATCATTAAACAATACAAACCTCAGGTAATTGGCATAGCCTCCACCTGCTTATCCGAAACCATTGGCGAAGATATTCCGGGGCATATCTACAACTACCTGGAGGCTAATGAAGGTGAAACCAGAACTTTACCTACATTTATACACAGTTCTACACCAAGTTACTGTGGTAGTCATGCCGAAGGTTTTCACAATACGGTTTTGGCTACCGTAAAAACATTGGCCGAATATCAGAAGAAAAACGATCATATCACTTTGCTGCCGGGCATGGTATCGCCAGCCGACCTCCGCTATTTGAAAGATTTACTTGCCGACTTTGACATCAAAGCCACCGTATTTCCTGATTACAGCGAAACATTAGACAACGAATATACTTCTGAATATCAGCTTATCCCCACTGGTGGAACTCCGATATACGAGATAAAACGTATGGGCAACTCAAAAGCTGTGATTGAATTTGGCACTACGTTTAACAAAGGTGTATCCCGGGCTAAAGATAAAGGAGCCTTACAAACCGCCGGAGAATGGTTAGAATCGACCTACTATATAAAGAATCACCAAATGCCTCTGCCTATCGGCATTACCGCAACCGACCGCTTTGTAAGCGCGCTGAAGGAGATTACCGGAAAGGAACTTCCTGAACAACACCGCAAGGAACGCGGTCGGTTGGTAGATGCCTACATAGATGCTCATAAGTACGTGTTTGGTAAAAAGGCTCTACTGTATGGCGAGGATGATTTTGTAGCTGCTCTGGCCGATTGGTGTAAAGAAATAGGCATAGAACCTTATTACTTCAAAAGTACCGATTTTGAAACCCTGCGTGAGGAGGCCGAAAGCATCAAACCTGACATGCTGCTTGGCAACAGCAAGGGTTACTACATAGCCCGCGAACGTAAGATTCCACTGGTCAGAGTAGGATTTCCCATACACGACCGTTTTGGTGCCAACCGCATGCACCACTTAGGATACAGGGGTACTCAGGAACTTTTTGACCGCGTTGTAAATGCTTTGATAGAATATAAACAGGAAAATTCGCCAATCGGATATAAATATCTTTAGCCTACTAAATCCCCCTCAGTTTATCCCGATGGCTATCGGGATGGAACTTAAAAGGCCTACTATAACGTTGAATATAAAAACAATAATGGAAGAAATTATGAATACAAAAAACATATCGGAATCGTCTTCGAACTCCCTTGCGGAAAACAAGGGCGCTGCACATCCTTGTTTCGATAAAGATGCAAAACATACTAACGCACGGGTACATTTACCGGTAGCGCCCAAATGTAATATTCAGTGCAATTACTGCAACCGGAAATTCGATTGTGTAAACGAAAGCCGTCCGGGAGTTACGTCATCGGTACTGACTCCTTATCAGGCTGTTGAGTATTTAAAAGATCTGAATACCCGCATCGAAAATCTGGTAGTTATTGGCATTGCCGGACCCGGCGACCCCTTTGCCAATGCTGAAGAAACACTGGCTACCATGCGCAAAGCTAAAGCCGAATTTCCTGAAAAAATATTTTGTCTTTCAACAAACGGTCTGGAATTAGAACCCCATATCGATGAAATAGCCAAACTGGGAGTATCTCACGTTACCATCACCATCAACGCTGTTAATCCTGAAATTACGGCTAAAATTTACAAATGGGTTCGGTTCGACAAACATATCTACCGTGGCGTTGAAGGCGCTACCATACTGATGAACCGTCAGTTGGCCTGCATTCCCAAATTAAAAGAAAAAGGTATTACGGTTAAAATAAATTCTATCGTAATACCGGGAGTCAACGAAGACCATATTCCCGAAGTAGCCCGAAAATGTGCCGAATTGGGCGCCGATGTAATCAACTGCATTCCGTTGATTCCAACTGCCGAAACTCCTTTCGCCCTGTTAACCGAACCAGACACCAAAATGGTTTTCAAAGTTCGTACGCTGGCTTCAGAGTTTTTGCCTATCATGAGCCATTGCGCCCGTTGCCGCGCCGACGCCGCCGGGTTACTGGGTAAAGATTTATCCGAAACTCACGTATTGCTAAAGGAATATTCCACTATGCTTAATCTCGAAACTGAAGGTAGGCCTTACGTGGCCGTGGCTACCAACGAAGGACTACTCGTTAACCAGCATCTGGGCGAAGCTGCATATCTTTCGATATACAAACAAACTCCTAACGGATTTAAGTTTGTTGAAGAGCGGGAAACACCGCCTACTGGTGGTGGCGATGCACGCTGGGTAGCTATGGCTCGCCTACTGAACGACTGTAGAGCTCTGCTTGTAAGTGGCGCCGGTATAAATCCCAAAACCATATTGGATTCGTGCAACGTAAAAGTTCTGGAAATGACCGGGTTGATTGACGACGGACTGGATGGAATATACAACCATAAAGTAATACGTTCCATTGCCAAACCCGATGCGTTCAAATGCGGTAGCGGATGTAAAGGCAACGCACAGGGTTGTGGATAAAAGCCCCAAAACCTCCCGGAAGGAGAGGCTAAAGACAAATTCGCTGAAACAAATAAACAACAAAATATTAAACATTGCTTCCCAAAAATCCACAAATCTGGAATTCAGGAGGTTACAAAACAACAGCTACCCTGCTGTAAATTTCCCTTTTGGGCAAGTTTGAAGGGGCATATATGAAAAAACCTCAGTATCTCATTTTGGTATGTAACTCATACCGTGTAGCTGGCGATGCACAGGGTGCATGCAATAAAAAAGGTGCAACTACTATGCTTCAGTACATTGCTGAAGAAGCTTCGGATCGTGGATTGGATGTGGCTGTTACTACAACCGCCTGTCTTAATGTATGCTCGCAAGGCCCGGTTATGGTTATTCAGCCTAACAATTACTGGTATGGTGGTGTCAGTTCAGAAGAAGTAATTGACGAAATACTGGATGCCCTTGAAGAAGGCGAATGTTGCGAGAAATACTCGATAGCAGACTAATCCGTTATTTTTCCTACTGAAAGCAAGTTACTTAGAGAATAAGAGATATTGGTATTGATAAATTGAAAAGAAGTTATTTATGATTAGAAAAGAACATCTAAGAGACGAAAGTAACTTTAATCTCCCCTCGGGGGTTAGGGGTATTCCCTATTTTATCGACACTACTTTGCGCGATGGCGAACAAGCAGCCGGCGTGGTTTTTTCTACAGCGGAGAAAATCCGCATTGCTGCTCTACTGGATGCTGTAGGGGTGCCTGAGCTTGAGATTGGCACACCTGCCATGGGCGAAAAAGAAATCAACGACATTCGCAGCATTATAGCTTTAGGATTCAGATTCAAGACATTGGCCTGGTGTCGCGCCAACAAGTTCGATGTGCGACTGGCCGCACAAACAGGTGCCGACGGAGTACATTTATCTTTTCCGGTTTCGCATAAACTGATGCACGTAATGGGTAAAAATCCGGCATGGGTGATGAATCAGCTGGCCGAGATGATAGAGTTTGCCTCGGGTATATTCAGTTATGTTACCGTAGGAGCGCAGGACGCATCGAGAGCGGATGCCGTTTTTCTGGGCGAGTTTGCCATTGCGGCTTCTGCATTGGGTGCTTCGCGTATCAGATTGGCCGACACGGTAGGCGTGCTAAACCCCATAAGCACCTACGAAATGGTGACCAACATCCGCTTGCTTTGTGCCAATATGCCTATTGAAATACATGCGCACAACGACCTGGGAATGGCTACGGCCAACACTGTAGCAGCTTATCTGGCAGGAGCTCAATGTCTGAGCACTACGGTAAATGGGCTGGGCGAGCGCGCCGGCAATGCAGCGCTGGAAGAAGTGGCTTTAGCGCTTGAGCTAAGCACCGATAGTACCAGTCAACTGAAAACCGAAAAATTTCAGGAATTGAGCGAATATGTAGCCATAGTATCCAATCGCCCTATCTGGGATAGTAAGCCCGTGACAGGTAAAATGGTACTAACACACGAAAGCGGCATTCACACCAACTGCCTGATAAAAGACCGCAGCAGTTACCAGTTGATTGACGCACAACGTATTGGGCGTAAAGAAGAAGAATTTGTGATTGGCAAACATAGTGGAAAATCAACCCTTGAGCTCTTTCTGAACGAAGCAAACCTGCCTCACGACGATGAGTTTTTGGCCAAACTGCTTGCAGCCGTTAAGGATAAAACCAATGAGATAAAACGTGCCGTAACCAAGGAAGAGCTTTACAGCTTATACAGCGAAATTAAAGCCATGAAAAATACTTTCGCACCACATCAGATTTAAATACAGACCAGCAATTCATTTGCTCACTTGTATTCTTGTTTACTCATTCATTTAAAAAAAGTATAATAACATGGAAAATAAAGATGTAATTACAATGGAAGCTACCGATTACAGGAATTTGATTCCTGATGAAGAAATGAAGCAACTCGCTTTTTCGAGCCTGCAATATGCCAATAGCTATTACAGTACTTTTCACAAAAGCATGGGAAGGGAAGAAGCACGTTTCGACAACGAAATGCTATACCAATTGGCCATTATGAGCGTAGAAAAATATTTTGTTGCCTTGCTTGCCCGGTACGATTGGTCGGCTACTCATCACATGCCGGTATCCATGTACAAAGAAGCACTTACATTTGAGCCCAACCTTACCGACGACATGAAAAAAACCTGCATACAGGTAGGCAAGTTCGAAGGTATTTGTTCTATCGATGGCTTTGGATACCGAATTCCTTCACGTGGAGAGTTGCATGAAATGGATAAAGGCATTGAAGAAATTAAAAATTTGGTAGAGAAGCGTTTATCAGAGATTTAGAACAATGGAGAAAACACTGATTATTATAAAGCCCGGTGCCATAAGGCGGGATTTGATTGGAGAGATTATACACCGGTTTGAGATGAAAGGATTACAGTTGTGTGGTATAAAAATGATGCAACTGAACGATGACATTTTGGATGAACATTACGCTCACTTAGCCGACAGGCCTTATTTCCAAAGAATTAAAAACTCAATGATGAAAACTCCCGTAGTGGTGAGTTGCTGGAAAGGTGTGGATGTGGTAGAAATTGCACATCACATGGCCGGCACTACCAACGGACGCTCAGCCATGCCCGGAACCATACGTGGCGATTATAGCGTGAGCATTCAGGAAAACATCATTCATACTTCGGATACCGTGGAGAACGCAAAATCTGAAATTGAACGTTTTTTCGGTAAAGATGAAATATTTGACTTCAATCAACTGAATCCCAATGTGCTGTATGCCGAAAATGAATGCTGACAAAAATAAAAAATACGAATACATCAACAAACAAAAGATATGGACATAAACAACAACGAAGTACAGTTCTTCGAAATTGAAAAAGTAAGATTTATCATGAAAGATGGGTGTCAGCTCGACATCTCGTATGCTTACGAAGATTTGGTTTTTTCGGAGCATTCCCTGTTTATTATTCAGTTTGTAAAAGGCTCTGCCAGCGATTTAAATTGCTGGTTCAACCATGAGTGCTCCGAAAAATATCAGACTGCACTGTTTGAATCGCTCGAAATTACGGGAAAACTAAATGGTATGAATTTGATTAGAAAAGGAACTTTCTGCCTGATAGATAAACCTGAAACTGAAGAAATAGATATTGAATTTACAGCGGCCTGACAGAAAAAAGGCCTGTACAAAGCCTGTCAGACCCGGAATAGTCTGAACCAGGCTTTCACTTCGTTGACTCTGCCAGCCTGCTCGTATGTTTGACATTTGAGCAAAAGCACATTAAAGGCATCTTCAATTTCGTAAGGGGTAAAACCCATTCCCTGATTTTTCAGGTATTCCAATAAATCCTCTTGCGATTTTGCAGTGTAGCAGGCTTTTCTGAATTCATGATCGGAATCGACCTGCGAAATAAATCTTATCGCATTTTGTAAGCTCATTAATTTCTGTCTGTTTATCGGTTACTAAATTTTCACTCCACCCGCAACACACGCCCATGCGGCGCAAAAGCCATTACTCACTCTTATCCTCGCTTTTACACTCTGTACTGCAACTACTACACTCGGCACCACATACATTGGCCAGCGCCATAGCCGACTCGTACGAGTATTCCGTTAGCTTGTTTTCTAAGTAAAAATGTAAATTTTCGTCCAACAGCTTACTTGCAGCCTTAAATACTTCAAACCCTTTGCCTACAAGCACTTTCAGCGCCATGGGGTGAATATGTTCCGTAATAATTACACGTACGCGTTGCCGGCTTAGTTCTGGGAGCAATTCTCCCATATTGGGAGCCAATCTCAGCGTAGGCAGCCACTCTCCCGACATGCTTTCGCAATCGTACAGGCACAAATAGCCAGTAGCACTCAGCCCGTTAGCAAGTATGTTTTTATTTCCGTCGGTATCCATCGTTGGAAAAGCTATTTTCATTCTCACCTCCTTGTTTTTGCATTTTTTTAAATCTGAATAATTAAATCAATATACAAAGCGGCTGTATCAAAGCGTTTTGGTCCAAAAAAGCATGGGTGGTTCACAATCTTTAAAACCAAGGCTTTTGTAAAGAGCCTGTGCCGCCACATTATCATCGCGTACTTCAAGCGTTACTTTACAAAAATCGCGCTCCTGAGCACTTTCAACCAGTTTTTCCATCAAAGCACGTCCTATTCCCTTTCCACGATACTCAGCAAGCACCACAATATCATGAATATACAGATAGGGTTTGATTCTGAAAGTTGAAAAATTCACAAAGCAGGTAGCCAGCGCGACCACCTTACCACCCAACATAGCAAAAAGTACCTCAGCCGTAGGGTGGTTAGCCAACCCATCTACCAGTCGTAGTTGTTGCAACTTGCCCAATGGCTCAGCTCCTCCCATCGGGTCGCTCATGTAATGGTTGGTAAGCTCCACCAAAGCATTCAGGTGATCCGGATTAGTAAAGTCGCAACATTCAAAATTAAGTGAATACTCTGCATTTCGCATCTGATTGTTAAAAATTTCGTTCATTATTCGTAAAAAAATGTCATGCGGTTTTTACACTTTAAATCGTTTGGGCTCAATGTCATATTTTTTTATCCTTATCCCCATCATTCGCTCTGTAATTCCGAGTTGTTCAGCCGCTTTGGTACTATTTCCCTTAGTAGCAATAAGCGCATCCACTATAATTTGCTTTTCCATTTTGCCCAGAATAATATCCAGCGTACCGCTCTGCATGGTTTCGGTTCCGGCAGCCGTTTGCAGCGAAGCCGGTAAATTATTCGTTCTTATCACATTATCGCTGCTTAAGATACAGGCGCGCTCAATGCAATTCTCCAGTTCACGAATATTGCCGGGCCAGTGGTATACCATCAGCGTATCGATGGCCGAAGAAGTTATGCGTTTAATATGCTTCCCGTGACGTTTATTAAATTTATCGATGAAAAAATCGGTCAGTATGGGAATATCGTTGATGCGCTCCCTCAAAGCCGGTATATAAACCGGAAAAACATTTATGCGATAGTATAAATCCTCGCGAAAACCTCCACTTGCCATCAGTTCTTCCAGATTGCGGTTGGTGGCACACAGTATCCTCACATCTACCCTGATAGGCTTGGTACTGCCAATTCGTTCTATTTCACGTTCCTGTAGTACGCGGAGCAGTTTTACCTGCGTGGAAGCGGGTATGTCGCCAAATTCATCCAGAAATATCGTACCTCCATTCGCCGCCTCAAACCTGCCTATACGTGTATTGGAAGCACCGGTAAAAGCTCCTTTTTCGTGACCAAAAAGTTCGCTTTCGATCAATGACTCAGGCAAAGCTGCACAGTTTACCTTGATAAATGGTTTTGTTTTGCGGGGGCTGTTAAAGTGGATTGCATCGGCTATTAGCTCCTTTCCTACCCCACTCTCGCCCCGTATCAGTACAGTAGCATCGGTAACAGCCACACTCTCGATGAGGCGAAAAACCTCGTTCATTTTGCTGGAATTTCCTTTTATTTTTTCGGGAAGTATCCTGTTGGTAAGTTCGCCACGTAAGCTGATATTTTCGGCTCTGAGCAGTTCCATTTCTTCGGCGTACTCCTGTCGTCGTCGCATGGTACGCCCAATCATCGACCCAACAATCTTGAGCAACCTGATATCATAATCGTACGAAACAACACCTTCGTACACTTTATGAAAACTTAGCGTGCCAATAATTTCATCTTTGTACCTCACCGGGGTGCAGATAAAGGATACATCGCGCCCGTTGATATGTGTCGGCGCATGAGTCAGATTCAGAAACTCTTCCGACTCAGCAATTTTCTTTATCAATACCGTTTCGCCGGAGTCGATTACCTTACCGATAATTCCTTTTCCAAGTTGATAAACGGCATTTTTCCGCTCCTGACCATCTATTCCGTACGAGCCCTCGATAACGATGGTGGAGGTCTCACGGTTTACAATGGTCACAATAATCCTTTCGGCCGAAAGATGATCAGCTAAAATTCTTATAACTTCATCTAAATCTATTTCCCTGTTACTGAGCAAATAACTGATTTCGAGCAATACTTCAAGCTCTTTAGCCCCGTAACAATCGGGAGCATTAAACTTACAATATGTTCCCATAACCAACAATCTTTTTTACACTTTATCCTCATAAAATGCAACACACGTACTTAATGATGCAAAGATAGTGTTTTTTAATTTCATTATGACACTATAAATTATTTTTTTACATCTTTTTGTTTACAAATTATTAGTTTTAATACTATTCATCTATATATTAACCACATCTGAGTTTCCTTGTGCGAATTGTTGAATGTCAAATTCAGCTAATTAAAAATTTTGGTGTATATTTGTGCTTTATTTTCAATTTCAGTTCATCACATCAAAAACTAATAATGATTCTAAACTACATCTGGATAGGATTCATTCTGATAGCGTTCGTCGTAGCCTGTTTTCAATTGATTTTCAATGGAAACACGGAGATTTTTTCCACCATTATCCAATCAGCGTTCGGGTCAGCCAAAACCGGTTTTGAAATTTCGCTTGGCCTTACAGGGGTACTATCTTTGTGGCTCGGCATCATGAAAGTTGGCGAAAAAGGCGGTGTTATTCAGGTTTTTGCCCGTATAGTTGCTCCATTTTTTTCAAAAATACTGCCCGATGTTCCGAAAAATCATCCTGCACTGGCAAGTATATTTATGAATGTATCGGCCAATATGCTGGGACTGGACAATGCTGCTACGCCCATGGGACTGAAAGCCATGAAAGAACTTCAGGAAATTAATCCTGACAAGGAAACTGCATCCAATCCTATGATTATGTTTCTGGTGCTTAACACAGCCGGGCTATGTCTCATTCCTATCAGTATTATGGTGTACAGAGCGCAACTGGGAGCCGCCAATCCGGCTGATGTGTTTTTGCCCATACTCATAGCCACCTTTGTAGCAGCAATTACCGGACTAATAACTGTGGCCATACGCCAGAAAATCAACTTATTCAACAAAACCATCCTTGGAACCATCGGCGGACTTATCATCTTTATTACTGCCGTTGTGTTTTTGCTCAGCAATTTATCTAAAGAACAAATAGCCCAATACTCATCGCTTACAGCCAATTTAATTTTATTTGGCATTATTGTTTCCTTTATATTAATGGCTGTAATCAAAAAAGTAAATGTATACGAATCGTTTATCGAAGGTGCCAAGGAGGGTTTTCAGGTGGCTATCGGTATTATCCCTTACCTGATTGCCATACTTGTGGCTATCGGTATTTTCAGAGCATCGGGCTCGTTGGATATACTTACCGATGGCATTCGCTGGCTGGTTGTAAAGGTGGGACTAAACCCCGATTTTGTGGATGCACTGCCTACCGCATTTATGAAACCATTGAGCGGAAGCGGAGCAAGAGGCATGATGGTTGACGCTATGACCGTGCATGGACCCGACTCGTTTGTGGGCAGGTTATCATGTATTATTCAGGGCTCTACCGATACTACATTTTATATTCTGGCCGTTTATTTCGGATCGGTTGGCGTTAAAAACACCAGATATGCTCTCACAGCAGGACTTATTGCCGATTTTATGGGTATACTGGCTGCCATTTTGCTCGGATACTTATTCTTTCACTAACCGATTTTTTTTTTGAATAAGATATGATACAGTATTTAGCCGAGAACGTTGCGCTACCCAAAATAGATGAACATCGCATCAACCGGTGGATTAAGCAGGTGGCATCGGGTTATGAGAAAAAAACCGGGCAAATTGTTTATGTGTTTTGCGACGATGAAAAGATTCTTGAAACCAATAAAAAGTTTCTCGAACATGATTATTATACCGACATCATTACTTTTGATTATAGTACAGGAAGTACCATTTCAGGCGATATATTTATTAGTTTGGATACAGTAAAATCGAATGCCGAAGAGCAAAATCTGACGTTTGAACAGGAATTGCTGCGAATAATTATTCACGGGATATTGCATCTGTGTGGCAACAATGATAAAACCCCCGAAGAGCGTGCGGATATGACCATGAAAGAGAATGAAGCATTATCAATGCTCTGAATTAAGTAGAGTGTATAAATTTTATAATTTTCACTTTAATTCATCATTTTGCTACAAACTCACTAATTATGCAATTTATTGTTAAATATGAGACTGTAACTATGTCTGTTTTATCGAAATTAAAAGATAATCATTACTTTTGTCACTGCTTTCGATGTATAGTACAAAATTTAAACCTTAAAAAAGCGTTGTTATGCTAATAACTTACTTTTAAATTTGAAGTATATAGTAAAAATTTTGGAAACTATTCAAAAAAAGCAACTCTATGAGAATCAGAATAATTTTATGCACAATTGCAGTATTAAGCCTGATAGCAGTAAACGGCAAAGCACAAAATAAATCCAAAGCAGAGATAGGTATAAACGGCGGTTTGTCTTATTATTTGGGGGATGCCAACAGTACACTTTTTAAAAATCAGGAATTGGCCTACGGAGTTATTTACCGTCAAAAGCTAAATCCGAGATTTGCAATTCACGCCAACTGGAACTATACCAAAGTAAAAGGAAGCAAAGAACTGTACAATGGCACATTAATAGAATTTTCAAATCCGGTCAACGTGATTGACTTGTGTCTTGAGTTTAATTTTTTTGATCTCGAAACAAAAAAATACAAGCCCATGAGCCGCAGTTTCTCACCGTTCTTATATGCCGGCTTGGGCTATTCGTGGTACGATTACGAAGGCGATCCTCAAAATTCATCCACCATCCCTTTTGGAGTTGGATTCAAATGGATAGCTACGAGCAGACTAAACCTGAATATCATGTGGACACACCGATTATTTATGTCGGACATGCTCGAAGGAAACACCAGGCTTAATAACCTGGCCGGACTGAATGGTTCGAATATTTTTAATCAAGATTTATTATCGTCTCTGACAATAGGCATTACGTTCAACATCTGGAACGAAGGCTGTGATTGCCATAGAAATTATTAACATCAATACAAAAACAATACTTTCAGATAAAATGTCAACTTACAAAGAAAAGATTGATATTAACCGTTTGCCCGCCCACGTAGCTATCATTATGGATGGCAACGGAAGATGGGCTAAAGAAAAAGGTTACGACAGAATTTTCGGTCATCAAAACGGAGTAACATCCGTGAGGGAGGTTACCGAAGCTGCTGCCGAACTTGGCATTAAATATCTGACCTTATACGCTTTTTCGACCGAAAACTGGGGACGTCCCAAAGCTGAAGTAGACGCGCTGATGGAGCTTCTGGTGGATACTATCGAAAAAGAAACTCCTACTTTAAACAAAAATAAGGTACGACTGCTTGCTATAGGCGATATGAGCAGGCTGCCGGACGCTGCGCTTAAAAAATTAGAACGCTGCATCGACCAAACGTCTCAAAACTCAGGACTTAGTCTGGTACTTGCCCTCAGTTATTCAGCAAGATGGGAGTTGACCAACGCCATAAAAAAAATCAGCGAAGATGTAGTAGCCGGGATTGTAAAAACCGATCAAATAAACGACCTTTTGGTTTCTGAATATCTTACCACTGTAGGCATACCGGATCCTGATTTGCTGATACGCACCAGTGGCGAAAGCCGAATCAGTAATTTCCTGCTCTGGCAGATAGCTTATACCGAGCTGTATTTTACACAAACTCACTGGCCCGATTTTAGAAAAGAAAACTTTTACGAAGCCATCTGCGAATTTCAGCATCGCGAGAGACGATTTGGAAAATAAACATAAGAAGATATAATATAAGCTTTACGATATACCTTTACAGCTTTATGCAATACAAATTTTTACTATTATTTAGTTCTTTGTTCCTTTTAGGGCAAACACTTATTGCCCAAAACTCCAGCGCTAACGACAGTACCGAAATTCCGGTAATTGAGTATTCATCTTCGGCTGGTCCGAAGTACGAAATTGCAGGTATCACTGTTACCGGCGCAAGTAATTACGAAGACTTTGTTCTTATTAGCTTTTCGGGACTTGCCATAGGCGACAAAGTAAATGTTCCTGGCGAAGCCATTACAGCTGCTGTAAAACGCTTCTGGAAACAAGGACTTTTTGCTGATGTTAAGATTTATGCAACCAAAATTGTTGATGGAAAAATCTGGCTGAATATTGCACTGAAGGAACGTCCGCGTATATCCGAAATAAACTATAGCGGACTGAAAAAAGGTGAAATTGAAGATTTGGAGCAACGATTGACCATGGTTAAGGGAAACCAGATAACACCCAATATATCGGACAGAGCAAAAAATGCTATCAAAAAATATATGGAAGACAAAGGCTTCCTGAGCGTTGAAGCTAATGTTTATCAGCGTAACGACCCCAACAAACCGGGTTACGTAATTGTAGACATAGAGGTGGATAAAAAGCTCAAAACCAAAGTTCACCAAATTATTGTAAATGGAAACAATGCCTTATCATTCAACAAGATTAATAAGGTTATGAAAAAAACCAATGACAAAAACTGGCGTAACTTCTTCCGTACCAAAAAATTCGTTCGCGAAAATTACGAAAAAGATAAAATAGCGTTAATTGACAAATATAACGAAATTGGCTACAGAGATGCTTTTATTGTGGCTGATAGTGTGGTGAAGTTTGACGACAAAAGCGTATCGGTGTATCTTACTGTTGATGAAGGTAAAAAATACTATTTCCGCAACATTAAATGGATTGGTAACACTGTGTACCCTTACGAATATTTAGATGCGCTTCTTGGCATTAAAAAAGGAGATGTGTATAACCATAAACATTTGATGGAGCGTTTACAAACAGACGAGTCTGACGCTGTAAGCAAACTTTATCAGGACAGAGGGTATCTTTTCTCACAAATAGAACCGGTAGAAGTACAAATAGAGGGTGACTCTATCGACCTCGAAATGAGAATATACGAAGGAAAACCTGCTACTATCAGCGAAATTGGCATTAAGGGAAATACCCGTGTATACGAACATGTAGTACGCAGGGAACTACGTACGAAACCGGGAATGCTGTATAGCCAGTCCGACATTATGCGTTCGTTGCGCGAGTTGGCTCAAATGGGGCATTTTGATCAGGAAAAACTGAAACCGGACATCCAGCCAAATCCTGAAAACGGTACTGTAGACATTACTTATGAACTCGAAACTAAAGGTAGCGACCAGGTAGAGTTTTCTGCCGGATGGGGATCAACTGGTATTGTAGGTAGCGTTGGGCTAAAATTTAGCAACTTTGCTATCCAAAACCTCTTCCGCCCATCAACGTACCGCATCGTACCACAGGGCGAAGGACAAACATTCTCGCTGAATGCACGTACCAACGGCCAGTCATATTCTTCGGTAAGTATGTCGTTTCTTGAGCCGTGGCTCGGTGGCAAACGCCCTAACTCGCTCTCGTCATCAATTTACTATTCTACACAATCAACTATAAGCGATCGTTATTTGAGCAACTATTATAGTTCTTATTCAAGCTACTATGGCAGCGGCTATAATTCAAGCGCGTATGAAAGCGAAATGGACCCCGACAAGTATATGCGTACTATCGGTGCCACGCTGGGATATGGTAAACGCCTGAACTGGCCTGATGACTTTTTTACATTCTATGGTGAATTGTCATATCAACTCTTTTTACTTAAAGGCTGGTACAAATCGGTATTCCCGATGACTGAAGGCCAATTCAACAACCTGAGTTTCAATCTAACTTTAAGTCGTAGTTCTATCGACAATCCAATATTCACCCGCAGTGGTTCCGCATTTTCGTTAGGACTCAAATTTACGCCACCATACTCCCTTTTCCGTGGAAAGGATGTGGATTATTCAGATATGAGCATGCAGGAAAAATACAGATGGATTGAGTATCACAAATGGACTTTCAGTGGTAAAACTTTCACTCCGCTTACCGATGGTACTAAACCACTTGTATTGATGACTCGCGCCATGTTCTCCTATCTGGGACACTACAACAGTCAGTTAAAATCTCCTTTTGAAACATTCTATATGGGTGGCGATGGTATGTCGTCGTACACCAGCTACGGTACCGACTATATTGCCATGCGTGGTTACGAAAGTGGAGCACTTACTCCATACAATACTACCACAGAAACTTATGCCGGTTATCTGTACAATAAATTTACGATGGAGCTACGCTATCCGCTTTCGCTCGAGCAATCTGCCACAATTTATGCTCTTGCATTTTTGGAAGCAGGTAACTGTTTCAGCACTATCAAACCCGGATACAATCCGTTCGACCTGAAACGCTCAGCTGGTATCGGAGTACGTATATTCCTGCCTATGTTTGGTATGATGGGTATTGACTGGGGATATGGTTTTGATACGATTAACGGTACCAAAGGCGGTAGCCAATTCCACTTTGTACTTGGACAGGAATTATAAACCGTTGATTTACATTGACCTTATACACATTTCAAAATATAATCTTTTTTTTGGCAAAGAATTTGTATTATAAACACCAGTGAGTAGCTAACTTAAAAAATTATATTCAAAAAAAAAATCATTATGAAGAGATTTATATTTGCACTCTGCCTGTTCGCAGGCCTTACATTCACAGCAAACGCTCAGAAATTTGCCATGGTGGATATGGAATATATTATGAAGAATATTCCTGCATTTGAGACTGCCAATGAGCAGCTGAATCAGATTTCGAAGAAATGGCAATCGGAAGTTGATGCGCAGATACAGGAAGTTCAAACCATGTACAAGAACTATCAAACCGAGCTGGTTTTCTTATCCGAAGAGATGAAGGTAAAACGTGAAGACGAAATAGTAACCAAAGAAAAAGCGGCTCAGGAACTGAAACGCAAATATTTTGGAAGCGAGGGCGAATTATTCAAAAAACGTCAGAGTCTTATGAAACCTATTCAGGATGAAGTATTTGCTGCCATACAAGACATTAGCAAAGAAAAAGACTTAAGCCTTGTGTTTGATAAAAGTTCTTCGATGAACTTTATTTTCACTTCGCCAAAACTCGATATCAGCGATCTGGTATTGCAGAAGTTGGGTTATTCAAAATAATTTTTTAATTTTGCACACCCTGACTAAAAAAATTGAAATATTAATAAATACAAATAAATGATTATCATGTTGAAAAAATTAGTTTTAGTAGTGCTTTGCACTTTACCTCTGGCACTATTTGCTCAGGATGCAAAATTGGGCCACATCAACTCACAAGAAGTTATTACATTGATGCCTGAAATTGCTACTGTCAAAAAAACGGTTGATGAATTAGGAAAAAAATGGGAAGGCGAAATCGTAAAGATGCGCGAAGAGTATAATAGCAAAATCAAAGAATTTCAGCAAAAACAAGACAGCATGCCTGAAGGTATCAAACAGGTACGTGTAAGCGAAATTCAGGAACTGGAACAACGCATTACTACTTTTCAGCAAACTGCTTATAATGACTTAAACAAAAAACAGGAAGAGCTTTTCTCGCCAATAATCGAGAAGGTAAAAAAAGCGATTAATGATGTAGCTGTAGAAGGTAATTATACTTATATCTTTGAAATGGGTACTCAAACTATCCTTTATCATTCTCCAAAATCAAACGATATTACGGCATTGGTTAAAAAGAAGCTTGGCTTAAAATAAATCAACCCTGATTATATAAAAAATTAGCCCGGTAGCATAAAAATGTTACCGGGCTAATTTTTTGTGGTTTCTTGTGCGCCACTTCAGGCATTTATCAGCGACACGGTATGGCATGCTACCATACCAGCTGTTTCGGTCCGCAAACGACTACTCCCAAGCGACACCGGCACAAAATGATTGGCTATAGCCATTTCAAGCTCTTCTCTGCTAAAATCACCTTCGGGGCCTATAAGTATCAGCACATCTGTTTCAGGCTTAATTTCGGCTTTCAAATCTCGTTTTTGATCATCGTAACAGTGGGCAATGAATTTTTGCTGAGCCCGATGCGCCTTCATAAATTCCTCAAATGTACACTGGCTGTTCAGTTTGGGGAAATAAGCCTTGACTGATTGTTTAGAAGCCGATACGATAATTTTCTCAAGCCGTTCGTCCTTTACAACTTTGCGCTCCGAGAACCGGCAAATCAGCGGAGTAATCTCATCTATCCCTATTTCAGTGGCCTTTTCTACAAACCATTCAAGCCTGTCCATGTTTTTAGTAGGCGCTATAGCTACATGAATCCTGTAATTGCGCTTACCATATCCGCTATGCGCTGTTACTATTTCAAAAGCACAACGCTTTGGGTGAGCTAATGTTATTCTGGCATGGTAATAACCACCTTTGCCATCTACAACAGCTATTTCATCGCCCGTTTGCAAACGAAGTACTTTCACTGCATGTAACGACTCTTCTTCGGAGAGTACAGCAGCCGCTTCAATGGTTGGGCAATAGAATAATGTCATTAATACCGAAAATTTGAGTGGTAGCGCTTACGGGATATATTTACACACTGTAGATTTCTTTTTTGGCAGCCAAAAGCGTATTTTTCATCAGGGCAATGCGGGTCATCAGCCCTACTCCACCCGGAACGGGAGTTATGAACGAAGCTTTGGGTGCTACCTCATCGAAAGCAACATCACCTTTTAGCTTGAAACCTGATTTTGTAAGTGTGGATGGTACACGGGTAGTACCTACGTCGATAATTACTGCACCGGACTTCACCATATCAGCTTTCAGAAACTCAGGCTGACCAAGCGCGGCGATGATAATATCAGCCTGCAGACACAACTCTTTCAGATTTTTAGTGCGACTGTGGCAAACAGTAACCGTGGCATCGCCCGGATAACCCTTTTGCATCATCAGCGTAGCAACCGGCTTGCCTACAATGTTACTACGACCAATCACTACACAGTTTTTACCCTCAGTTTCAATTTTATATCTTCTCAACAATTCAATAATACCCGATGGCGTGGCAGATACAAAGCAAGGAAGACCGATAGACATACGGCCTACATTTACCGGATGAAATCCATCTACATCTTTACGATAATCGATAGCCTCTATTACTTTTTCTTCGGAGATATGCTTTGGTAGTGGCAATTGCACTATAAATCCGTCCACATCTTCATCCCGGTTGAATTTATCCACCTCGGCAAGCAAAACATCTTCAGTTACATCATCCTCAAAACGAATCAGTGTTGACGTAAAACCGCAATCAGCACAATCTTTTACCTTGCCGGCCACATAAGACTCGCTGCCACCATCGTGCCCAACAATAATTACTGCAAGGTGCGGACGTTTAAGCCCATTTGCAATCATGCTTTCAACTTCAGCAGCTATTTCTTTTTTTATCTGCTCCGATATCAGTTTTCCGTCTATCAGGGTGTAAGCTCCCGGGTTATCAACAAGGGACTTTTCGCCGGTATTATTCACTGTATTCATGTTCTGATTTTTATTAAAATATCGTCTCTGAATTTCCTGATGAGGATCAGAGGATTGCTTTTATTTCTTTCTACCCACTTTCAGCTTACTCTGTTGCATGGTAGCCATACGCATCATTTTGCTGGTTTGATCAAACTGTTTCAGCAAGCGGTTTACTTCTACTATGGTTGTTCCGCTACCTTTGGCAATGCGATTTTTGCGACTACCGTTCAGTATTCCTGGGTTAGCTCTTTCCTTGGGCGTCATCGAATGAATAATAGCCTCGATGCCTTTGAATGCATTGTCGTCAATATCCACATCTTTCAGAGCTTTTCCCATACCGGGTATCATGGCAGCAAGATCCTTGATATTACCCATTTTCTTTATCTGAGCTATCTGCGACAAAAAGTCGTCGAAATCGAACTGATTTTTGGCAATTTTCTTTTGCAGGCGACGCGCTTCTTCTTCATCGTATTGTTCCTGAGCACGTTCTACCAGCGAAACGATATCACCCATACCCAGAATACGGTCGGCCATACGTTCGGGATAGAACACATCCAGCGCATCCATTTTTTCGCCCGTACCTACATACTTTATAGGCTTGTTAACTACCGAACGGATAGATAAGGCAGCACCACCACGGGTATCACCATCAAGTTTGGTAAGTATCACTCCGTCAAAATTCAGACGGTCATTAAATTCTTTTGCAGTATTGACGGCATCCTGACCAGTCATTGAGTCAACAACAAACAGAATTTCGTGAGGTTGAATCGCTTTTTTGATGGCAGCTATTTCGTTCATCATAGCCTCATCTACAGCCAATCGACCGGCAGTATCCACAATCACCACATCGTAACCATTCTGTTTGGCATAACGCACTGCCGACTCGGCAATAGCTACCGGATTTTTGCTTTCTGGCTCAGCAAATACCTGTATATCTAATTGTTGACCAAGCACTTTCAACTGCTCAATAGCCGCCGGGCGGTATACATCGCACGCTACAAGCAAGGGGCGTTTTGCCTTTTTGGTTTTCAGCAGGTTGGCCAGCTTACCGGAGAAAGTAGTCTTACCCGACCCCTGAAGACCCGACATCAAAATAACCGAAGGATTACCCTTCAGGTTAATGTCTACGCTTTGGCCACCCATCAGGGCTGTAAGCTCATCGTGCACTATCTTCACCATCAACTGCTGAGGTTTCAGCGAAGTCAACACATTCTGACCAATGGCTTTTTCCTTAACCGTATCAGTAAATGATTTGGCTATCTTATAATTAACATCGGCATCGAGCAATGCTTTACGTACATCCTTTAGCGTTTCCGCTACGTTAATCTCCGTAATTTTGCCCTCGCCTTTCAGTATCTTAAACGACCTGTCCAGTCTCTCACTAAGTGATTCAAACATAATTGAAAAAGCTTATTACCCCTACCCCTTGAGGGGAATAATAAATGTTTATTTTTGAATAAATTATCTCTAAGGGGAAGAGATATTTCAAAGGTGCACAAAAGTACAAAAAAATAAGAAATGTAACAACACCGGAATCAAAGAATAAAGGAAGCTTGTATTATCACATCAAGCCAGACCAATACGAATGAAAATGGAACCGAAGCTCGACAACTTAGCGTTGTTGTTATTTTAAATTCATTTGTTTTTTACAAATAAACTCATTATAATTGTATCCGCAGCTAAGGTTGAGTATAAATTATAAATCAGATAAAAAAATTGATGGATAAAGTAATTGTAGGAATAGGTGAAATACTTTGGGATGTATTTCCTAACGGCAAAGTTCTTGGTGGAGCTCCGGCCAATTTTGCGTATCATGTTTCTCAATTTGGATACAAGGGCTATGCCGCAAGTGCCATAGGAAACGATGACGCCGGAAAAGAAATTATGGCTTTATTAGCTGAACGTAAGCTTAATAATTGTATTCAAACTACTACTTACCCTACAGGCACTGTCAACATCTCGCTTGATTACGAAGGTATTCCTCAATATGAAATTTGTGAAAATGTAGCCTGGGACAACATTCCGTTTACTCCACAACTTGAGAAGCTGGCACTTACTGCACAAGCCGTATGTTTCGGGTCGCTGGCACAACGCAGTGCGGTTTCGCGACAAACCATCAGGCAATTTCTCAATCTGGTTCCTATCGCAGCATGGAAGGTTTTCGACATTAACCTTCGTCAGCATTTTTATTCGGCTGATATTATCGAACAATCATTACAGCTAAGCCATATTCTAAAAATAAATGAAGATGAAGTGAAAATCATAGCTGATATTTTTGCAGTAAATGCCGATAACGAAACCGATATTTGCAAAACTCTCATTGAAAAGTATAAACTGAAAATGGTAGTTTTAACTATGGGCATTCACGGGAGCTATGTTGTAACTCCTTCCGAAATATCGTTTATGCCCACTCCTGTAGTTAATGTGGTAGATACCGTGGGAGCCGGCGATTCGTTTACCGCTGCTTTTGTTGCATCGCTGCTGAATGGTAAACCTATCCCCATAGCCCATGCTAATGCTGTAGAAGTATCGGCCTATGTGTGTACCCGGAAAGGAGCTATGCCTGAACTTCCCGTTTCCATGAAAAGCAAATTAAACACTTAATGATTTTTTAAATAATCGGGACACATCCGTAAATATCAACGACTGTCGTTCACCATGCGCTGTAGATCCGGGAAGAAAAGCCTGAATTTAGCCTCCAGTTCGTCGTGATTTTCAGCCAGGAAGTCAATAATTTGTTTCGGGTTCAACGCGGGGATTTTATATACCGACATAATTCTGAGCGAGTCATAAAGACCATCGGCCGTGGCATATTTGCCAAGACGGTTGGTGGTGATAAAATGAAAAATAAAACCTCTAACCCGAGCCGGAAGATACTTATAATTGATTAATGCTGCACAATAAAAGCCATATGCAAAAAACGTGAGCGAAGTATTGGAATAATCTCTGAAATTTTTGGCCAAAAAATAATCAAAATACATATCAGTAACAATGGCCGCATAACGCCCGAATTGCGGACGCAGAAAAACTGTAGTCTCTCTCACCACCGGATGAGCATCAGTAAAACTGTCGATACGACGGTGCAACAGGATACCTTCGCGGATTTTTGGTGGGTATAATTCGTAGCGATTACCCTTTACAAAATCACCTATAAAGTTGCCAACCCTGATTTGCGGATGGTTGCCCGATAAAAATATATGTGCAAGATAATTCAAAAGCAGTTGTAAAATTTTCAGACACAAAATTACTAATTTAAGTTAGCTACCCTGCATCAGTGTCTATCTATTTATCCAAAAAATGGAATTGGAATTAAAGCAACATCAAAATAAGCAACAGGCATACAACAACTTAGCACAAAACCCGAACAAATAATCAGTAATATCTATATCGCGATACATATAATCTATATAAAATAATTCAAAAAAACGAATAAATAAACGATTATTCATTTATCTTTGCACCATGAGAGTAAGAGACGAAGAAAAAATACCCCGAATATACAATGCTGCCATACGAATTATCAATCGCAATGGCTTTGAGGGCTGCTCCATGTCGAAAATTGCTCGCGAAGCAGATATAGCTCCGGCTACAATTTATCTGTATTTTGAGAACAAAGATGACATGCTTAAGAAACTCTTTATACACATAAAACAGGGTATGGGGCATTCGTATTTTACCGACAACAGCGAGTTAGCCGTATCGAAAGGGACTTTCAGAAACATCTGGTTCAATCATTATCAGTACATTATCAACAACATAGAAGAATATATCTTTCTGGAAAACTTTAGCAATTCGCCACTGTTAACGCATATTGAACGTGAATATACGCTGGACTATTGTCCGGTTTTCGATTCATTGTTCAAACGCTCAAAAGAAGCGGGATTGTTGCAACCGCTACACAACGACATTATTTATGGATTGCTGTTTGCACCTTTGAGCTATTTGGTAAAAAAATCCAAATCGGGACATATAGCTCTGACAAACAACGAACTGCTTCAAATATTCGAATCTTCGTGGAGGGCCATAAGCATTTCATAATATTTTTTTATTCTATAAATGAACAATCATTCACTAATAACGTTATAACAATCGTACTCAAAAAAAAACAAATAAATTATTAAAAACGAATATGAGCTTATTACAACAACTGAACTGGCGCTATGCCACTAAACGTATGAATGGAACAAAAGTTCCACAAAACAAAATTGACAACATCCTGGAAGCAATCAGACTGACGCCTACTTCTTATGGATTTCAGGCTTTTAAAGTGTTTGCAATTGAAAACCCTGAACTACGCGAAAAAATATTTAATGCCGCATGCCCGCAACCACAAATCAAAGAAGGTTCACATATTCTTGTATTTGCAGCTGACAGAAAAGTAACGGCAGAATCGGTAGACGCATATATGCAACTTATGGCCTCAACAAGAGGAATTCCGGTTGAAGCGCTTGATGGTTTCAAGGCTGCTTTCGACCCGATTGTAGCTGGTAGTGTTGAACAAAACTTTGTATGGACTGCCCGCCAAACCTACATAGCTTTAGGAGTAGCCATGGTGGCTGCTGCCGAAGAAGAAGTTGACGCCACTCCTATCGAAGGATTCAATCCGGCTGCACTCGACGAGGTTCTCGGACTTGGCGCCCAAAATTTGGGATCGGTTACCATACTTGCTTTAGGATACCGCGATGCCGAAGCTGATAAATTAGCAAACGCACCTAAAGTCAGAAAATCTTCGAAAGATTTGATTGTAAACTTGTAGCACTGATTCTCTATATATATCCCTGAAGCCTGCATGCTAAGTAAAATGGCATGCAGGCTTTTCCGTTTACAAACATTGAAAAAGACATCGAAAAAAATTAAGCTCAGAACAATATAAAATAGCCATTGTTATAAATAGCGTTTTAGTAACTCTTTAATTTTTACTACCTTTGTAACCCTGTTTTATTACAAAACATGCAATGATTGACAACAATATATTTCACAATAAAAAAGTAGCATTTCACACCCTTGGTTGTAAACTAAATTTTGCCGAAACGTCGGCTATTGGTAAAAAAATGACTGAGGAAGGCTTTGTTAAAGCGCGTGCCGGTGAGCAAGCCGATGTGTGCGTAATCAACACCTGCTCGGTTACCGATACTGCCGACCGCAAATGCCGGCAGGCAATTAACCGGCTTAACCGGCTACATCCCAATGCAATTATGGTGGTAACGGGTTGTTACGCTCAACTCAAACCGGACGAAATATCTAAAATTGAGGGCGTTGACCTGGTGCTTGGCGCTAACGAAAAGTTCAGCATACTGGAATATCTACGTGATGCTGACGAGCAAAAACCGGCTGAGATTCACACGACAAAGATTAACCAAATCAGAGAATTTGAACCTTCGTGTTCGCGCGACGACAGAACGCGCTATTTTCTTAAAGTTCAGGATGGGTGCGACTATTACTGTACCTACTGTACCATTCCCTTTGCGCGGGGACGCAGCCGTAGCGCATCAGTTGCCCGCACAGTAGAAATGGCCAGAGAAGCGATTGCTGCCGGTGCTAAAGAAATTGTGCTTACTGGCGTAAATATCGGGGATTTCGGCGTACATACGAACGAAAACTTTTTCGACCTGATTAAAGCTTTTGATGCCATTGAAGATGATATTCGTTTTCGTATTTCGTCAATTGAGCCCAACTTGCTTACCGACGAAATAATTGAATATGTGGTAAACAGCAAACATATTATGCCGCACTTCCACATACCGTTACAGTCGGGAACCAATGAAGTACTCAAAATGATGCGACGCAAATACGACCGTGAACTATTTGCGCATAAAGTACAGAAAATTAAAAGCCTGATGCCGCACGCATTTATTGGAGTGGATGTTATAGTAGGAGTTAGAGGCGAAACGGACGAACTATTTGAAGAATCGTGCCGTTTTATCGACTCATTAGATATTTCACAGCTTCATGTATTTACTTACTCCGAAAGAGCAGGAACTAAAATGCTTGAAATTGAACAAAATACTCCGGTAGCCGAACGTAAAAGAAGAAGTGATATACTCCACCTGCTGTCGGACAAAAAAACCAAAGCGTTTTACGAAAGTCAAAAGGGAAAATCGTATCCTGTACTTTGGGAAAGTCGCCACAACGGCGAAAATATGGTAGGATTTACAAACAACTATGTTAAGATAGAACGACCCTATGATAAAGACCGTGTGAATACCGTTGAAATGGTTACGCTTGGCCAATGGAATGAAGAAAAATCAGCATTGCTAACAGCAAATTCTGTCTGTTGATTCAGCTGCAACTGTTGACGACAACAAGCTATGACAGAACAGCCTGATAAAAAATCAATTGTTCAGCAACTCATTTTCTAAAAATATAATTGTCAATTCAATAAAAAACTACTCCAGTGTTAGCAAAACGTATTATTCCCTGCTTAGATATTAAAGACGGAAAAACTGTAAAAGGCATTAATTTTCTGAATATTACCGACGTAGGCGACCCTGTAGAATTGGGAGCTTTATATGCCCGTATGGGAGCCGATGAGCTGGTTTTTCTGGACATCACCGCAACGAATGAGAAACGCAAAACACTGTCGGAGCTCGTAACACGCATTGCCAAACATATCAATATTCCTTTTACTGTAGGAGGTGGTATTTCGAGTGTTGATGATGTATCAGTTCTATTATCATGTGGCGCCGACAAAATATCGGTTAACACATCAGCAGTGCGAAATCCTGAGCTTATTCAGCAATTGGCCAGCCAGTTTGGTAGTCAGTGTGTAGTTTTAGCCATTGACACTAAGTGCATTGATGGCGAATGGTATGTTTTTCTGAATGGTGGACGCATTCCCACTGATATTAAAACCGTAGATTGGGCCAAAAAAGCGGTAGCATTGGGTGCAGGCGAAATTTTACTTACATCCATGAACAACGATGGCACTAAAGATGGTTTTGCGTTAGATATAACACGAGCTGTATCGGAAGCTGTAAATGTTCCTGTGGTGGCCAGTGGTGGAGCTGGTACTATGGAGCACTTTGTAAGTGTGTTCGACGAGGGAAAGGCAGATGCTGCTCTGGCTGCCAGCATATTTCACTATAAGGAAATTGGAATACCTGAGCTGAAAAGTTTTCTGAAAGAAAAAGGCGTGGCTGTAAGAATTTAAAAACAAGCGCTTTATTGATAAAAAAAGAAAGCTACGTACAAAACAATAATGCCCACCGACGCTAAAAGCGTATAAACAGGCCATAATGAGTCTTTACCACTGACGTAAGAAGGTAAAGACTGTGGTCGGAATTTCTTGATCAGAAAATAAATCAATAATGCCGAAAAAGTGCCTACAATAATACCTCCTGCAATATCAGCCGGATAATGCAGTCCAAGATAGATACGCGAATAGCAATTGACCAACGACCACGCAAACAACGAAATTGTAAAAATTTTATTGCGAATAAATAATGAAGCCAACAGTGCCACCCCAAAAGTATTGGCAGCATGGGAAGATACAAATCCGAAATTACCACCTTTCCGATTTTTCACCAAATGAACTATACCTTCAAAGTCAGGATTGCGGGATGGTCTCAGACGCTCAACTGTTTCTTTGAAGAAACCCGAGGCTATCTGATCGGCCACAAGAACGCATAAAGCAAGAGCGAGTATAAGCCATACCGACTCCTTTCGGGCATTCTTCACAAGTACAAAAGCAAGCGCCACATACAGCGGTATCCACACCAACACCTTGGTATAGGTATACATAAAACCATCAAAAAAACTATTATGCAACCCGTTGAGCAGCAAAAATAATTCTTTATCCCAGCCTATCAGTTGCTGTATTATGCTCATTATCTCAAATTTTTTCTATCGCGTTATTTTCAACCCAGCCTACTCCTCCGTTACCTACTACTATTTCTGTCCATTCGCCCAGACTGCTTTTCACTTTTACCTTCGTGCCTTCGTGTAATTGAAACAAATCGGTTCCGCTTTTATCAGGAGAACTCTTCACTACAATAACGCCCGACATAATAACAGCCTCTTTGTGACCCATAAGCTGGTTTTTTCTGATTCCTGAAAAGAACAGAGTAACCAAAGCCGCACCCAGAAAAACTCCTGCTATGTAAAAAGACAATTTACGCAAACGCACATCAACTCCGAAAACAAAAATCAGAAATCCTACAAGGCTTAAAATAAATATGGTTAAGCTGACAACGAACCACTGGTTGGAATTGAATTGCTTGGTCAGAATATCGAGCCAGCGAACCAGAAAAAACGATGGAACCTGAACAACATTATCCACCACTTTCTGACCGGCCAAATTCAGATTAAAACGGGCATCATCGTACGATGGATCAAGGCGTAAAGCCCGTTCGTAATTAAGAATGGATTTACCCGTTTCGTTCAGTTTATAATATGCATTTCCCAGGTTGAAGTATAATTCGGGGGCTACACCCTGTTCTTTGATAATCTGCTCATAAGCCACCGCCGCGCCTTCATAGTCGCCTCTGGAATATAAATCGTTGGCTTTTTTAAGTGGATTATTCTGCGACGTAACAGCTCCTGATACTGACATCAAAACTGCAAATATAAAAATTAACTTTTTCATAAACAATCTACAAATTACGATTTCTTAATAATACCCTCCAGGTTTGTGATAGCATCTATCGCTTCGGAATATAGATTGCCCATCACTTCCTGCTGTCCTGAATTTGGAGCATATCGCGCAAACTCACAGGTATTGAGTATGTCTATAAATTTGGATATTGATTCGTTGTTTACTCCTTTGGCGCTAAGCTCAGCCTCTACTCTTTCTTTGGTAAGTTCAGCTGCGGCAATGGTAAGTTTATCGCTCAAATATGTCCATACAGCCTTAAGAACCTCTTCGTAAAACTGATCTTTTTTACCTTCGCTGAGCAACTTCTGAGCAAGTTTGAGTCGTTTCTGCGCAAGTTTGTTGGCTCTTTTATTTTTCACTAAGCCTAAATCGGAATTTACCTGCGCCTGTTTTCTAAACACAAAGAACAAAATCGTAGAAATTACCAAAGGTATAAGATACAGCAACCACCCCAAAAGCGAGCCAAATACCGGTTCAGTTTCGTAATGAAGTTTTACCGGCTGCGTTTCGATAAAGCGAATATCTTTTGCCAGCTGCTTTACATCCTCTTTGTTTGCAAAAGTACCTACAACCGTATTGTCTGAGTTACCATCACCTTTGAGAACTTTAAGTTTGTATGGCGATGTTCTCAGCGTTTTATACGTTCTCTCCTGCGTATCGAAGTAGGAAAAATCGGCTGCCGGAATTTCATAATCACCATCATGACGCGGTATAAACATGTATTCGATGGTCTTTGTACCTGAAAGCCCGGAGGTTGATGTTTTAAAATTATTGTTCACTTTCGGATCATAAACTTCAAAGCCATCCGGGAATTTTATTTCGGGATTTTTGATGAGTTTCATGTTGCCACTACCCGAAATATTTACCTTGATAGTTACAGCCTCATTGGCCTTAACCTGCTGTGCTGAGATGTTTGAACTGAGCGTAAATTTTCCAACAGTGCCGTTATATCCGGCGGGTTTATTAGCAGGCAAATCGCGCACATTTATTTTGGAGGCCGGCGCTACTATCAATTTTGACACATTGGTGTACGAATCGAAAAAATCATCAAAAATACTTCGTACCTGTGTTTTGTTTTGTACACGAATTACAGCCTCAAAAGTAGCTTTATCTATTAGTATTTCGCCACTGCGCTGTGGATACAACAGCACCTGATACAGCACAACTGTTCCATAATTTTTACCATTAAAATTCTCGTAAGAGAACTGTTTGTTCTGATCCTGTTCAAGCTCCTGCTTCATAAAGCCATTGAAATCAGGCATTTTCTTATTAATGCATTGAACTACATCTACAAGCGTATAGAGTTTATAAGTCACCAAAATAGCTTCCTGCTCGTACACATTGGTTTTGGACACGCTGGTACGGATAAAGATATTGTCGGCCGAAATAGCTTTTCCCGCTGCCGGAGAGGCTTGTTGTCCGCCCTGCTGTGATTGACGCGATGAATTATCGTCGGCAGGTAACACTTTAATAGACAAACCATTGGAAGTATACTTTTGTCCACCTACCACGATAGATGCCGGAGGTATAGTAAAAGTTCCGGTTTTGGTGGCCTGTAGCGTATATGTGTACGATACCGACACCGACGACGATGTTTTACCGTTAACAATCTGATAGCTGGAACTTCTCGACTCGAACGGACCTGCCAACACCTCAAAATTATTGAGGTCAGGTACACGTAAATCTTTTCCGTTTGCATTTACCGTAAACACCAACTGAAAAGGCCTATCCAAAATCACAGGAGAAGAAGCCGAAGCTGTTAGTCTCACAGGTTCATCGGCTAAAATACTTCCTGTTGCTCCCAACAGTAATAATGTCAATAACAATATCTTCTGTTTCATACGATAATAAATGTTTTTTAATGGTCGTATGGAACTCGCATGGCAGATTTTTTAAAGCTTTTTGGTGAACTTTGGCGCTCATGCTCGTTTCACATATACTTATAAAACTTATATTTTCTTTTTCACACCCAATTTTTTCGATATAAACCCAGTTACCAATCTTTCTCAGCACTCTTTTTGCCTTTCACCTGCTGTTTTTTTGCTTTATCCATCGTATTTTTTTCATCCTGCATCAAAGCATCAAGTATTTGCTGAGCATTTTCCTTGTTCATTTGTGGTTGTTGCTGGTTTTGCTTTTCCTGATCTTTTTTATCCTGATTCTTATTATCGTCTTTGTTCTGGTCTTTGTTTTGATCCTTGTTTTGATCTTTATTCTGGTTCTTATTCTGATCCTTGTTCTGTTTTTTCAGCAACGACTGTGCATAAGCCAGGTTGTAGCGCGTTTCATTATCATTCGGGTTTAGCTTCAAAGCCATTTTATAGGCATTTATGCTTTCCTGTATTTTTTTCTCCGTCAAAAGTGAATTTCCGGCATTGTGCAACGTTGAAGCCAGTTTGGCTTTATCGGTAGTGGGTATCGATACTGCCTTTTGATACTGCTCCAAAGCCTCGTTATATTTTTTTTGCCTGAAGAGGGTATTGCCCAAATTGTACGTAGCCTCAAACGAATGCGGATTTTTCAACAATCCCTTTCGGTATTCAACTTCAGCTTCGGTAAATTTCTCTGCTTTATACAGCTTATTGCCGGCACGCACGTTGGGGCTTTCCTCCTGCGCCGCAGCAAAGCTACATATAATACTTATAAACAATATTGTAAAACCAAATTTCTTCATCTTCTAATTTAAATGTCTGATTTCCACGTTCGGTTCAATTTTTCTTTGTAATAAATTTCTCTTTTATGTCAAAAATTCTGATTTTACTCAGGATTTTATTTTTGCGCTCAAACATAAATGAGTCGATAACAAGCAACAAAAGAGCCAATAAGGCAAAAGACTGAAACTGTTCGTTAAACTCAGAAAATGATTGCGTTTTTATGTCCGATTTAGCTACCTTATCCAGTTCGCCGCTTATAACTTTATAGGCATTATTGGTATTATCGGCACGTACATACACTCCACCTCCCGAGAGTGCAATGTTTTTACACATATCTTCGTTAAGTTTGGACACCACCACATTGCCATCTTTATCTTTCCAGAAACTCATGGTACCGTCTACCGGTATGGGTGCTCCGTCGGGTTTACCCATGCCTATTACATGCACTACAATTCCATTATCAAGTGCAAGCTTGGCTGCACCTACTGCATCATCTTCGTGGTTTTCGCCATCGGTTATCAGGATAATTGCTCTTCCGGTTTCACCTTTTTTCTCACCAAATGATTTTATACACAAATCAACAGCGCTGCCTATGGCCGTACCTTGCCGCGGCACCAACTGCGGTGTAATGCCCGCCAAAAACATTTTGGCCGACACGTAATCCACCGTTATGGGCAACTGCGTATAAGCATCTCCGGCAAATACTACCAAACCCACTTTATCATTAGTCATATCATCTACAAGTTTGGACAATACCTGCTTGGCTTTTTCAAGCCGATTGGGCTGTACGTCCTGAGCCATCATAGAGTTGGAAACATCCAATGCTATCATTACCTCTATACCCTGCCGCTTACCTTTTTCAAGTTTTGTACCAAACTGCGGCTGAGCCAACACTGTAATAGTGAGCAAAATAGCAAATAACTGCATATAGAATTTCACATGCGGACGAACGTACGAAACATTCGGCATAAGTTCGGCAAGCAAATCAGGATTTCCGAATTGCTTTATCTTGCGGCGTTTCTGATAAACCTTAAAGATGAACAAACCGATTATCACCGGGATAATCAGCAGTAAAAATAGATATTCGGGATGTGCAAATCTGAACATTGTCTTTTTTTCTTCAATAAATAAAAACCATCATCGTAATCAGGGTATTTTCTTGAGCAGTGTATTTCTCAGCAATATTTCAGCAAGTAATAAAACAAAAGCTGCCAATGCAAAAAGATAAAACTCTTCGTTCTTTTTGCTATACTCTCTTACATTAATCTTTGTTTTTTCCATTTGGTCTATTTCCTGATAAATAGCCCTGAGTTTATTATTATTCGTTGCTCTGAAATAATGTCCTCCTGTCATAGAGGCAATATCTTTCAACGTTTTTTCGTCAAATTCCGAGTCCATCAATTGGTACTGAATACCAACCTGTGTTGGTACCGGTATTCGCACTTTTCCGTACGAACCTACCCCAATGGCATACACCCTGATACCGAAACTGCGCGCTATTTCGGCAGCAGTAATCGGCGCTATATCGCCCCGGTTGTTCGACCCATCGGTAAGCAGTATAATCACTTTTGATTTAGCTTTACTGTCTTTTATTCTGTTTACGGCGTTGGCTAAACCTAACCCTATGGCGGTACCGTCGTCGATAAGGCCCCAGCTAATACCATTGAATAAATTGACAAGCACGGCGTGGTCGGTAGTTAACGGACACTGCGTAAAACTTTCGCCGGCAAAAACCACCAACCCGATATTATCATTGGGACGGGAAAGAATGAACTCCGTAGCTACAGCTTTGGAGGCTTCAAGTCTGTTGGGTTTAAGATCTTCAGCCATCATGGTTCCCGATATATCGAGCGCCATCATAATATCAATACCCTCAGTGCTTTCTGACCTCCACGAGTTGGAAGCCTGCGGCCTTGCAAGCGCTAAGGTGAGAAGCACTACAGCCAGCGCGCGCAAAATAAAAGGTATGTGTAACAGTTTAATTTTATAGCTTTTCGGAAACATCTGCAAATTACGGTGCGACGATATTTGCAAACTTGCATCCGATTTGTGCATCTCCCTGATATACCAATATATCATGGGGATGAGCAACAAAAGCAAAAATAAATATTCCGGATTATTAAATGTCATTTTTTTTAGTTCAGTGTTAATAAACTATTATCTTCAAAACCAGTTATTCAGCAGTTGCATCTGATTTGGGTTCAACTTCAGCCACAGGCTCTGCAATCTTGGTTTTACCAACAAACGAATATGCATTATAAAGGCTTTGCTCGTTCTCGTCAGTGGCAGGTTGCCATTTAGCAAACTTCACCAAATCGGCCAAACGTAAGATGCTTTGTAACTGCATGTAAGCTTCTTTATTTTCAAACTTTAAATGATGAAGATGTTCGAATATTTCTTCCGAAGTCATTTCCATACATGGTATGTCGAATGTGGCCTCGATATACTGACGCAGTACATCAGTAAGTTCGGTGTGATATTCCTTAAAACGGTTTTGCTGCCACGATTTCTGTTCCTTAATCTTATCTAATCGCTGTAATGCTACCTCGTAAGGAGGTAATTTCGACTGTGTTATGATAGTCTGCCCAACCGGTTTCTTAACTACAAAATAACGGATGAGGAAAAAAGCGGTTATCAGGAATATTATAATCAGTAAAATCAGAATCACAGTTCTTATCAACCCTTTCCAGTAAAATGGTGGGTCCAACACGGGTTTTATATCAGCTATCTGGTTAGAAGTTGTATCTATCGCAAATGGCTGTACCACTTTAAGCGACAACGATTTGGACCAAACTGTATCTCCATTCAACACAAATGGAAACGGAGGAATATAATATAACGAATCTTCAAAAGCTGTAACTGTATACTTCTGGTTTATAAGCAAATGACCATCGGGCGATTTGGCAGTATCAGGCTTCAGAGCTTCTACTATTTCCAGACCGCCTATGATAGTATCAGCAAAAGCAGGAGACACTACAGCCTGACCGGGTTGCTGAGATATTTCAAACGACAGGCGGGTTTGATTCCCAATCCAGATGGAAGTTGAGTCAATACGCGCCGTTACCGTAATACCTTGCGCCAATAACAATTCTGAAAAAACAGAACCAACCAATATGATACAACAAAGGAATATTTTTCTCATAAAGTACTTATTTCAGCCGTGCAATTTATCATCATCTAAAAAAAACTATGATTAAAAAAAGATTCACATTTAAGCTCTCATTTTAAACAACTTCATCAAAGCTTTCACATAATCTTCGGAAGTACTCATCGATACAGAGTCGACCCCCGATTTAGTAAATGCTTTTTGCAGCGCCAGCTGATTCTGACCCCAGTTGTGCTTGTATGTGGTACGCAGTCGTTTATCCGAAGTATCTATCCAGATACGTTTGCCCGACTCGGCATCTTTCAGTTTTATCAGTCCTACATCCGGCAATTCGGTTTCTCTGATATCGTATACCTGAAGAGCCACCACATCGTGTTTTCTGTTGGCTATTGTAAGCTCTTTGTCAAAATCAGAATCAATAAAGTCTGAAATAACAAATGCCGTTGAACTCTTTTTAATCACATTGGTAAAATACTTTAAGGCCATGGCAATATCTGTTTTGTTGCTTTCGGGCTTAAAGTCTATCATCTCACGAATAATTTGTAGTACGTGCTTGCGTCCTTTTTTCGGAGGGATAAATTTTTCAATCTTATCCGAGAAAAATATCACTCCGATTTTGTCGTTATTCTGAATGGTAGAAAACGCCAGCGTAGCGGCCACCTCAGTAAAGATATCGCGCTTCATTTGCGACACGGTACCAAAATCGCGACTGCCGGATACGTCAATAAGCAAAACCACCGTAAGCTCACGCTCTTCCTCAAATACCTTGATATAAGGATGCCCGAAGCGCGCTGTCACGTTCCAGTCTATTGATCGGATGTCATCGCCATACTGATATTCACGCACTTCGGCAAAGGTCATACCACGACCTTTAAATGCCGAATGGTATTCGCCCGCAAAAATATTCTTGGACAAACCCCGCGTTTTTATCTCAATCTTACGTACTTTCTTTATTATTTCACTCGTTTCCATAAAATCTAATGTGCTAATTTGCTAACAAACCAATTTAATCAATGCTTATTCATACTGAAAATTGGCTAATTATTTTTACAGGCAAATTATCAGGGCACTTCAACTGTGTTCAGGATTTCTGTAATAATTTCGTCCGAAGTCATATTATTAGCTTCGGCTTCGTAACTTAACCCAATGCGGTGACGCAATACATCATAACATACTGCGCGAATATCTTCGGGAATTACATAGCCTCTGCGTTTAATAAACGCATAAGCACGAGCAGCCAAAGCCAGATTGATAGAAGCACGCGGCGATGCTCCGATAGCTATCATTTCCTTGAGCGAATCCAAGCCATAGTCCTGCGGATAGCGGGTTGCAAAAACAATGTCGACAATATAACGTTCAATTTTTTCGTCGATATATACCTGACGTACAACGTCGCGGGCTTCAACAATATCCTTAGGCGAAAGAATTGGCGCTACATGTGGTTTTTCTTTGGTCAGATTCTGACGAATAATCAGCTTTTCCTCCTCTTTCTTTGGGTAGTTAATAATTACTTTAAGCATGAAACGGTCGACCTGCGCTTCGGGAAGCGGATAGGTTCCTTCCTGCTCAATAGGGTTTTGTGTGGCTAACACTAAAAACGGTTCTGGCAACTTGTGTGTACTTTCACCAATGGTAACCTGACGCTCTTGCATGGCTTCGAGCAATGCACTCTGTACTTTGGCCGGGGCGCGGTTTATTTCGTCGGCCAATACCAGATTGGCAAATACCGGTCCTTTTTTGATGCTAAACTCTTCTTTTTTCTGACTGTATATCATGGTACCAATTACATCGGCTGGCAATAAGTCCGGCGTGAACTGAATACGACTAAAATCACATTTAATCAGATCAGACAGTGTTTTGATTGCCAATGTTTTAGCCAAACCAGGAACCCCTTCGAGAAGGATATGTCCGTCGGAAAGCAGCCCTATCAGCAGCGATTCAACCAGATGTTTCTGACCTACAATTACCTTGTCCATACCCATGACAAGCGCATCTACAAAAGAACTTTGTTTTTCGATTCTCTCGTTAAGTTCTCTAATATCAACAGATTGATTCATATTTTAATTATTATTTTTGAACTTGAAATTGACCAACAAATATAGTGTTATTTGGCCTGTTAAATACCTGAATTAATATCTATTAACCTGAATTTAGATTTTTATTTCAATCTATCGTTTTACAATATAATTTTATTGAGCTTTCTAAATCTTCTTTCAGAAAAAAAGTCCTATATTTAAGCAAAATACAGAACTTTAAAATTTAATTATTTTTAATATTTTCAATTATCGCGCAGATAAAGCTCATGCAGTTCACGTGCCTTTTTTATGCATCGTGGATTGTTTTTGTCAACAATCCTTTTGTCCACTTTGGGAATACGCACCAATGTACCGGCCGCAATTTTATCAGGGTTCTTAATTTTTGCCCTGTTTGCTTCGTAAATATACACCCAAAAGTCTCTGTGTCCGTAATACCTTTCGGCAATTACGGTCAAAGTACCTCCACCTCCTATTTTCTCACTGCCCAAAAATTCTTTATACTCGCGGGGCTGATCAAAGAGTATTTGCAGGCTGTCAGCCGATGAGTTCGGTTGAGGCTTACTTACAGACTTTGTTTGCGCACTATCCACCGCAGCAGGTTGCGCTTTTATACTATCGGTGAAAATGCTTTTTACTACCGGTGGAGCTACCTCCACTTTTTCGCTTTTTGCTTTGGGTGTAAACCAACCTTTCACCGACTCGTACCATCCGTCGATGGTGGATGTTACGTTCTGAAGCTTCTGGCGGTTGCTGTCCGACAACAGACTGTATTCGCACCAGCACCTCGTAGCCGACGACATATAGTAATTGATGGTAAAACCACCGGCCAACACCAGAAGGATAAGAATTACAAGAAGCCATACACGCACTTTTCGTCTTTTTTTCTTTACTCTGGCAGTGAACGGATCCTCTTTCGTAGTTTCATCTTCCGGAATACTTTCACCAATTTTGCTTTCGTCAACCACTTCTTCGGGCACCGACTCGGTTTTGGTCACTTCATCCGGATTAAATTCATCCGTAGTTTCTTCCACTATGGTTGGTTCCACTTCGCTCTTATCATCCGTCTGTAATGGCAAAACAGGAATATCAACCACACCGGTTTCAAAATTGTCAACGGGCAGTGGCTCTGCTATAGCTTGAGCAGGCTCTTCATCTTCATCTACCAAGTTGCCGATATACTCTTCGTTTGCGGCATCTTCATCTTCTTCGTCGGGCAATACCGCGGGTTCTTCATCCTCATCTTCGTCAAGCATATCATCGGTAAAATACTCAGGCATCAGAGTAGGACGTTCCGGTTTTGCTGCTTCCTTATTTTCGGCTTTACCGGGTTTTACCCACATCGAGTTAATTTCCGACAGAATATCTTTAATCTCATCGGCCTGATCCGTGAAAATTTTCAGGGGATCAAATCCGGCATTCTCAACAGTCTGATTTTCTGCGTTAGACGGTTCTGCTGTATCTGCTCCCTCCAACTCTACCGGCTCAAGATGAGCAAAAGGTTCATTCACCAGCTCTTTTAGCGCCGCCTCAGGAGCAAATGTTACTTTATTATATCCATCGATAATAAATTCCTCGCCTGTTTGCACATTGACACTTTTGCGCGGTTCGTTCCACTGTAGCTTAAATGTACCAAAACCTTTCACCTTAACCTGTTCGCCAGCTATAAGAGTATCCTCAATAATCCCAAACATGGATTTCAGAAAATCCTCTGCAGCCTTTTTACTGATACCGGCTCTGGAAGCCAGTAAATCAATAATCTCCTGTGATGAAATTTTTTCCTTACTCATGTTGGGTATTTTCTTTAAGTTTTTCTTTTAAAATGCTGCTCTGCTTAAAATTCACCACCAATTTAGGCGGAATAAGCGTACGTATCTGAGTAGCCGGATGCACCGATAGGCGCTCCTCCTTTTTTCTCACCTCAAAATTTCCAAAACTTTGAAATCCAATAGTTTTACCATCAGTCAATTCGTTGGTAAGTACTGATACGGTTATGTCCGTCAGTCGTTCGGCATCTTGCTTAGAGATACCGGATTTAGCCGAGATTGCTGCAATTAGTTCCTTGTGATTCATATATTTAAGTTTTGTTTATTTCAGGTTCAACATAACAGATTTTGGTAAAACCACTAAAATTTATTCGTAATTATTTTAGTATATGACAAAAAATCTATTTTGCTTATAATACATGAATATGAACAGTGATTCATGTAAATAGAAACGCGGATATAGCGGATTAAACATATTTTCGCTGTAAACTCAAAAGTTTTCCTAATACGGATTACATTACAGATTTTAGACTTCACAAGTGAAGTCAGCTGATTTTCAGCTGCGAACACTAATCCGCCATTTACGTAGTAAATAAATCAGAATTAAAATCCGTTTTATTACTACAACAAATCAGTGTATATCAGCTAAATCCGCTATATCCGCGTTTCTATTCTTTTTTTTGTCATGTACTTAGCGTAATTATTTACAAAAATAATAAAAATCGTCACTTACCGTACAAATCAAAATCAGTTGCATCAGTAATTTTGGCCCAATAAAACTCCCCTATTTTCGCTCCGGGCGTATTTGCCGGGATAAGTACCTCCGGATCTACTTCGGGCGAATCGAACTCTGTTCGTCCTACAAAGTGTTCTCCTTCTACCCTATCAATCATCAGTTTAAGCTCCGAGCCTATTTTGGCCTGATTAATTTCGGCCGAAATAGTTTGCTGCAAAGCCATGATTTCATTCAGGCGTTCCTGTTTCACTTCTTCGGGGATATTATCCTGATAAGCTTCGTAGGCATGTGTGCCTTCTTCGTTAGAATATGTAAATGCTCCCATACGCTCAAAGCGGGCAAACTTCAGAAACTCTTTCAATTCCTCAACATCGGCTTCAGTTTCGCCCGGATGCCCCACAAGCATGGTGGTACGCAGATGTATGCCGGGTACTTCTTCTCTTATTTTCCGAATCAGCTCATAAGTCTGCTCTTTGGTAATTTTCCTGCGCATAATTGTGAGCATATTATCGCTGATATGCTGCAAGGCTATATCCAGATACTTACAAACATTATCCCGCTCGCGCATTACCCTAAGTATATCGTAAGGAAACTGCGCTGGATATGCATAATGCAACCTGATCCAGCCTACACCGGGGATGTCTGAGATGCGCTCAACCAATTCGGGCAATTTCAAATTTTTATATTTATCCAGACCATAGGACGATAAATCCTGTGCAATGAGGTGAAACTCTTTCACGCCCTTTGCAACCAGCGTACGAACTTCATCTTCAATATCTTCCATCGGACGGGAACGATGCCGGCCTGTTATCAAAGGAATAGCGCAATAAGAACAAGCCCTGTTGCAGCCTTCCGATATTTTTACATAAGCATAATGACCTGGGGTGGTAAGCGTACGTTCTAACCGCAAGTCGGCTCTGAATTCCTGTCCAAGATCAGTCAGGATATTGGCATAATTAAATTTTCCGTAAAACTTATCCACTTCGGGTATCTCCAGCTCCAGCTCTTTTTGGTAACGCTCCGACAAACAACCCATTACGAAAAGCTTATCCATCTTTTTCTTCTTACGCCTGTCGGCAAACTGAAGTATGGTGTTGATACTTTCTTCTTTGGCATCGCCAATAAATCCACAAGTATTCACTATTACTATATCGCCGTCGGGCTCAGGGGCATCGTGCCTTACAGTATAGCCTAAAGCATCAAACTGACGCATCAATTGTTCCGAATCAACCAGATTTTTTGAACATCCCAATGTTACTACATCAACTGTTCCCTTATTATTTTTTGTTTTCGACATTAGTTTATATTAAAACAGAGCTGAAGGGTTTTTAATTCAATTCCGGCTTCCGGTTACTTCTACCGGAATAAACCATCCTTGCTCCTCCTTATCTCCTAAAAAAACGAAAGGCATTGAAGCCAATACTACAATTTACTTATTTTCATTACAAAACCTCCACCCGGAGCCATTGCTATTTTCAATTTTTTATCGGGCGAGATTTCAATATTTTGTTTTAAATAATCGCGCGCTACTTTATTAGCGTTTTTTCCATCGCTAAAAACCTCAGCGGAGAACCTGCCCTGACCCAAAAAAGATAAATCAATTTCAAGTGTACGGGCATCCCAATTGGTCATTGAGCCCAGGTACCAATCATTTCCCTTGCGCCGGGCTATCGTTACATATTGGGCTATTTGGCCATTCAGAGCTATGGTTTCGTCCCAAACGGTGGGCACCTGAGCTATGAAGGCTGCGCATTCTTTCTCCCTTATGTAATTCGAAGGATTGTCGCACAACATATTCAGTGGTGACTCAAAAATCACGTATTCGGCCAGTTGTCTGCATCGCGTACCCTGACTCATCGGCTCGGAATTTACAGGCCGGTAATTCCCTTTTGTTGAATTACGCATGGCTCCCTGGGTATAGTCCATGGGGCCTGCCACCATTCGGATAAACGGAATGGTAACGTCGTAAGTAACCTGATCAACTGAGGTATCCGACCATTTCATTTGTTCCAGTCCGTGTACCGCCTCAAAATTAATCACATTCGGAAAAGTCCTCTGCAACCCTGTGGGCTTGTAAGTTCCGTGAAAATCAACTAAGAGCTTATATTTTGCAGCAATTTTTGCAGTTCGGTAATGAAAATCCACCATCGGCTGATCATCCCTATCCATAAAGTCTATTTTAAATCCCTTAATTCCCATTTCGGAATAATGCTTACAAACTCCGTCAATATCTTTATTAAAAGCATTATAACCTGCCCAAAGAATCAAATCTACATTTTTGCTTTTAGCATAAGCTATCAACTCCCCAAGATTAATTTCGGGTACTACCGCCAGCAAGTCATTTTTCAGGTTAACCGCCCATCCTTCGTCCAGAATCACATATTGTATACCATATTCCGCGGCAAAGTCTATATAGGCTTTGTAAGTTTGAGTATTCACGCCTGTTTCAAAATCTACACCATACAAGTTCCAGTCATTCCACCAGTCCCAGGCCACTTTACCCGGTTTTATCCAGGAAACATCCGTTAGTTGGGAAGGAGTGGCCAGCTTATATACCATATCGCTGTTGGCCAGTTCGTAAGCATTTTCGGCTACAATTACCGAGCGCCACGGGAAAGAAGTTTTACCTGCACATTTAGCAATAAAAGATTCGCCGCTCATTACTTCGTCCTGCAAAAGATTATGACCTCCTGCTCTGGTTGTTTTCGGATAAGGAGCAAACACCCCTTTTAAGCTATTGGATGCATTATCGTTACATAAAAACATGCCCGGATAGCTCAGCAAATCAGACTCGGCGATACATACCTTTTTACCCTTAACTCCTTCTACTACAAGTGGGGTGAAAGCAATACGCGCGGGATTATATTCCGAAAGTAATATGTGCTGATAGGTATTTTCAAAAGAATTATAAAACTGCTTTTCGAAAGTATCTTTTGCTCCACCTCTGTTATCGACGTAAGCTACAAAGATTTTCTGATTGGTCGGAAAGTTAAATTCAGCTTTTTCATTTTCAACCACGAACGAATCCTTCATCGAGGTAATAAACCGGTAAGCGATACCATCATTATAGGCTCTGAATACCAGCTGATAGTTACCTTTAAAATTCAGTGTCAGCTCGTTATATCTGTCCTGAATTATGCTCTTTTTGTAGACCGACGCCCTGATTACATTATCGGCACTGCGTTTTACTGATTTAATCAGAACGGGTTTGGCGCCAAGCACAACCCCATCGCCTAACTGCATAGCAACCGCAGATGGAGCCAGCATTACATCGCCGTTGTGGCTTACGGAATAATCAATGGTTTGACCAATACGAATTTCGGCAGTCAACCGGGAGTCGGGCGACGACAACAATATCTTCCTTTGAGCCTGAATAAACGGCGTAGCCAGAATAATCAGCAAAAATGCAACCAGCGAGTTTTTCATTGATAAACCTGTTAATACATTATTCAAACAGTGAATCTACAAATGCCTTACGGTCGAACACCTGCAAATGATCAATACCCTCACCCAAACCGATATATTTTACCGGAATTTTAAACTGATCGGAAATACCGATTACTACTCCCCCTTTAGCCGTTCCATCCAATTTGGTAATGGCCAGCGCATTTACATCAGTAGCCTTGGTAAATTGCTTAGCTTGTTCAAAAGCATTTTGTCCCGTAGAGCCATCGAGCACCAACAATACTTCGTGCGGCGCATCCGGAACTATTTTTTGCATTACATTTTTAATCTTGGTAAGTTCATTCATCAGATTCACTTTGTTGTGCAAGCGTCCGGCAGTGTCAATAATTACCACATCGGCTCCATTGGCTTTGGCCGACGATAAGGTATCGAAGGCCACAGAGGCCGGGTCGGAACCCATTTTTTGTTTAATTACAGGCACACCCACTCGCTCGCCCCATATCACCAACTGGTCCACAGCAGCAGCCCTGAAAGTGTCGGCAGCACCCAGGTATACCTTTTTACCTGCCTTGGTAAACTGATGCGCCAGCTTACCGATAGTAGTGGTTTTGCCTACACCATTTACCCCCACCACCATAATTACATAGGGCGAAGCCGGTAGTTGAGTATCGAAGTCAACAGCAATGCCCGAATTATTCTCGGCCAGCAGAGCTGCAATTTCCTCTTTTAAAATTCCATTCAACTCCGACGTATTTACATACTTGTCTTTAGACACCCGTTTTTCGATACGCTCAATAATTCTTAAAGTGGTTTCGACGCCTACATCCGAAGTTACTAATACTTCTTCCAGATTATCAAGCACTTCATCATCCACTTTGGATTTTCCGGCAACCGCACGAGTTATTTTAGAAAAAACACTCTCTTTGGTCTTGGCCAATCCCTGATCAAGCGTTTCTTTTTTATCCTTATTAAAAAAATCAAATAAACCCATTCTTTTATGTTTCAGTAGTTATAGCAATATGCTTTGATGGTTATCAACCAATAGATTCTGACAATTAAATCAACAAGTTACAAAATTAAATCTTTTTTCTGAGTTAACCGCAAAAAAAATCCCCTCATTCAAAGAAATGAGAGGATTCTTTTATAATATATAAACGTGAAGCCGTCAATTATTTTGCAAAATAATCTTTTACTTTATCGTTATGTACAATTTCTTCCTGAAATGTATACGCTCCTGTTTTGGGTGATTTTACCATTTTAATCACCTTAGCGTACGAACGTCCTTCTCCACTTTGGAGAGATGCAACCGCTTTCTTTGCCATGATTCAGACTTTTTATTTAATTTCTTTGTGTAAAGTTACTTTTCTGAGAATGGGGTTGTATTTTTTCAACTCCATACGTCCCGGGGTGTTTTTTCTGTTTTTCACAGTTACGTAACGTGAAGTGCCCGGCATTCCGCTTTCTTTATGCTCTGTGCATTCCAGAATCACCTGGATTCTTGCTTCTTTAGATTTTTTTGCCATGATAAAATTTCTCCCTTACTTATGCGTATAAATACCCTTTTTCGGCAGCTTTCTTGATGGCTGCATCTAATCCAATTTTATTAACAGTACGTAAACCGGCAGCCGATATATTAAGGCTTATCCATGTATTTTGCTCTACCCAATAGAATTTTTTGGTAAACAGATTTACGTCAAACGAACGTTTGGTACGACGTTTTGAGTGAGAAACATTATTGCCTCCCATTGCTTTTTTTCCAGTGATCTGACAAATTTTTGACATTTCAATATCTTTTTTATGAATTACATTTTTTCTCAAAAACAGTGCGCAAAATTACACTATTTTTTCGTAATATACAAGAGTTCAATGTAATTATTTCAAGTTAATTATTGCTGTTTTATAAAAATTGGCTTATTTTTCTTTAAATCAGGCTATTAATTCTCTCAACATTAACATAGCCGTTTGTGTTGTCCGGTTCGTTATTAACTCACGGTTGCCGTTGAACTGATACAACTGACTGCTTGTTCCGGATGCTGAACTTACTGCTATCCATACTGTTCCGACAGGTTTATCGGGTGTTCCTCCCGAAGGACCTGCTATGCCGGAGGTGGCTATGGCGTAATCGGTTTTCATCAACCGGCGCACACCTTCGGCCATTTGCTCAACTACCTGACTGCTAACTGCTCCGTAATTCCGTATATCGTCGGCCGACACTCCCAGCAGGTGGCTTTTCACCTCGTTGGCATAGGCCACAACCGAGCCAGTAAAGTATGCTGAACTTCCGGCAACAGAGCTTATCAAACGGGCAATATTACCTCCGGTACAACTCTCGGCTGTCGATACAGTTTTACCCTGAATGGCCAGCAAACTACCTATTTGCACCTCCAAAGGGCTATCTTCAAAGGCAATAATGGCATTGCCCAAAATATCTGTAAGCGTAGCGGCTTGCTGATTTATTTCAAACTCAAGCGCTAATCCATCTTCCGAAACACCGCTAAGACGTAGTTTTACAATTCCATCGTTAGGCAAATAGGCCAAATGTATATGCGGTGGCAATGCGTTTTCCCAATCGGCTATTTTGATGGCCAGCGCCGATTCAGGGTATCCCTGCACAATCATCGTTTTATGGAAAATGGCAGGTGTTTTAAACTGTTTCTGCAGACGGGGAATAACCTCTGTCCTCATCGCATTTTTCATCTCGTAAGGCACACCGGGCATCGACACCACCACTTTGTCGTTTTTCTCGAACCAGGTTATGGGTGCTGTCCCAACCGGATTCTGTATCACCGTACAATTTCGAGGCACCATGGCCTGCATGCGGGTAAGCTCGTTCATGGCACGCATGCGGTTGCGTAGCAGCATCTCAATATTATCGTACACTTCCTGGTTAAAAACCAGTGTTGTTCCAAAATACATGCAGAGCGTTTGCTTGGTTATGTCGTCTTTTGTAGGCCCAATGCCCCCTGTAAACAACACGATATCACAACGTTCGAGCGCATTGTCGAGCGACTCGGCAATTTGAGATGCCTCGTCGTGCACCGAGGTTATCTGCGCAACTTCAAACCCGGCTTTATTCAGCTCTACAGCCATCCAAGCCGAGTTCGTATCAACGATTTGTCCTATCAGAATTTCGTCGCCGATGGTAATAATTTCTACTTTTGGCATTTTTTATTCAAATCAGGAAAATGAATATTCAGATTTTATTTTTTAATACTTTTCTTCGCTTCGTGATTATATTTTAAATAACATAATACGCCACAGATAGTTGTAATTTCGAGGACATAATCTGTTCTTTTATCAGCTTAATATGCTCGTTGAACTGTGCGGAACCCCGACAGCAAAGCGTCACGGGATTTCGCTCGTTTACGATTTGCCTTCGGACAACTTAATTTCCTGCGCTGCTATATCGAGCTGCTCGTACCATTCATTTCCAAAGCGCCGCACAAGAGGCTCTTTCAGAAAACGATAAACGGGGACTGAAAGCTGATTACCCAACGTACGGGCACAACTACATACGCTCCACCGATGATAGTTGACCGCCGTAAATTCATTGAACCTCTGAAGCCTTACCGGATACAAATGACAGGATATGGGTTTGTAAAAATCGGTTTTACCTTCGCGATAAGCTTTTTCAATAGCACACTTGCAGGTTCCTTTTTCATCAAAATACGTAAACACACATTCTGCTCCATTCACAATAGAGGTTACAGGCTCGCCATCGTCGTCAATATAAGACACCCCCTGCTTGCTGATTACCTCACGAGATTTTTCCGACAAATCATCCCAGATCAGCGGAAGCAGATCTTCTATTATCTTCACTTCGTGTTCTTCAAGCGGAGCTCCATCATCGCCTTCAACGCAGCAAATACCCTTACAGGTATGCAAATCGCAAACAAACTGCTCTTCAAGCACATCAAAACTTATTATCGTATCATCAATTTGTAGCATCTCAGCTTATTATTTAATTTATTGGTATTTATTTACTATTTTCGTTTGATTCTGCGCTTTTCAGAGCGGGTAAGCCCAAATGGTATTTTACAGCCAAAATCCTCATTACTATAACCGAAAGAGCTGATAAAACCTGCGTTAGCTCATCGGCCACCCCTGTGAGCGTACAAACATAAAAAACAACTCCACCCAGCACACAGGCCAGTGCATAAACATCCTTTCGGAAAATAAGTGGCACCTCATTGATAAGAATATCCCGGATTATTCCACCTACCGAGCCGGTAATCATGCCCATAACGATAGTTACCCAAAAAGGGAATCCGGCTTCAATACTTTTTTCGATACCTACAACTACAAAAAGTCCCAAGCCGATGGTATCAAAAATAAAGAAGGTATTATTCAGACGAATAATCCATTTGCCAAAGAGTATGGTACAAACAAGAGCCAGTCCGGTAATGACGAGATATGATGGCTGAAGCATCCAGAAAGGGGTGACATTTAGCAGCAAATCGCGCAACGTACCTCCGCCGATGGCTGTAACAAGCCCTACAACGTAAGCACCAAACCAATCGAACTGCTTGGCCGAAGCCAGCCTGATTCCGCTTATGGCAAAAGCAAAAGTACCAGCGTAATCGACTACATTAATAAAATTCATAATACAGAAAAATGTGCTTAAAAAATAAAGCGCATCAAAAAAGAATTTTGATACGCTTCGAAAATCTTATTGATTCCTGCTGTTATTTCTGACCGTCTTCCTGTTGTTGTGCAGGTTGTTCGGCACTTCCGCCGAATCCCGGAGCTACAACACCCGGTTCTTCTTTCTGAGCGTTCTGATATTGTTCTTTAATTTCCGATTCGCCAGCTACTGTTTTTTTATTTACGGCTACTGTTGCTACCGACAATACAATCACGATGCTTACAAGTGTCCAGGTGGCTTTTTCAAGAAAGTCTGTAGTCTTGCGAACCCCCATAATCTGATTTGTAGATGAAAAACCAGCAGCCAGACCGCCTCCTTTTGAATTTTGCACCAACACAATTAAAATAAGCAGTACTGAAGCCAGAACGATCAAAATAGTAAAAAGGGTATACATAATTATGTTTATTTTTTTGAGTTTACGTGTATTTTTTCCAAAAAACGAATTTGGTCTGCAAAGTAAATACTTTTTTTCGGATTAATCAAGATTAATTTATTTAAAACTTCAATTGCCTCTGCGTATTTTTTATCTTTAATCAGTTTTTTGGCTAAGTCCTCGGTTATTTTACTTTCGGGCAAAACATCAGGCATTGAAAAATCTGTGGTCTGATGTTGTAGTTTTGCATTGTCCGACACTTTATTATCGGCATTAACTATAGCTGGCTTTTGATTATTCTGCGTTACCATTTGCCGGGCAGCTTTTAATCTTTCGGCCAGATTTTTGAGCGACTGGCGGGTATCACCTCCTTCATTTTCAACGGCATTGAGCAGATCGAAATAATTTCCTGAGTATTTGGGCACCCGCTCCGTTTTAAGCACACCGGCACTAAGTTTTAGTTCCGGATAGAGATAATAATAAAGCCAACGCCTGTCGGGCGCATGCAAGGCAGCCTGTGCGGCATATCGCTCCGAATGCACATGACGGGAATCGGCCACTGCCTTTGCCAGCAAAATACGGGGAAATGCAAAATACGGATAGTACTCTGCCAACTCCTTCAATCCGGCAATATGGCCGGCGCTTACCGATTGCGGATTATTTACTATGCTGTAAAATTCTTCGTGTGTCATTCCTTTAAAACGCTTATTACCATTTAGCTACCGTATCATTAAAGATATTTTCGGTAATTTCCGTTATAATTTCTTTCAACAAATCATCCTGCACATCGGTTAGCAAATTGGTACTATCAAATGTTTGATATGCTGTATATTTTTTTTCAAAATCATCATCCGGATTTTTATTGTTCGTAAAGCGAACATTGATAGTTACGGTCAGTTTTGTTTGCGATGCATAGCTATCGGTACCAATAGCCATAGGGGTAAGCTGATAACCTACAATTTCGCCTTCAACGTTCATATCGCCACCCCGTTTCAGCAATTGCAAACGGGTATTGCGCGTATAAATATCTCTCAGTTTCTCGGAAAACTCAACCGACAACGGAGCATACACAAGCTCCGCAATATTCTGGAAATCAGCTATGGATATGGTTTTGGTTTTTGCATAGTCCACATTGGAACCATTAAACTTATAAGTAATTCTGCACGAACCACATGACAAGAGCACCACAGCGCCCAAAAGCAACATAAGCACTTTTCTGCCCATCCGTAAGTCAAATGTTTTTCTTCGTTTATTCAATTCCATATTCTTTAATTTTTCGATACAATGTTCTTTCGGAAATCTTTAACTCTTCGGCAGCTGCTTTTCGTTTGCCCCGGTGCTTTTCCAGTGTTTTCTTTATCATCTGACGCTCCATATCTTCGAGGCTCAGCGGTTTTTGAACCGATTCAATTTCATGGTATTCTTCGGCTTCCTGAAATTCCTCTACCTCATCGGCATGGCTTGCAAATCCTTTATTATCGTGTATAATTTTGTCATGAATAATCTTATCCTGCATATAATCAGGCTTTTGAACGGATGGATTAATAAACGGCTCCTGACTGGCCAGATACGATGGCGTATAAGCAGTTTCGAGACCCGGAGAAACTGGAACCTGACCATTCATGATTTCGTGTACCAGTTTTTTCAAATCATTCATATCCTTTTTCATATCAAACAGTACCTGATAAAGAATTTCTCTCTCGCTATTGAATGATTTGTGATCCGAAGCCACCGAACCGAAAATTGCCGGCAATCTTTCCATTTCGTCCTTAGGCAGATATGCACGAAGTATGTTGGCGTTGATTTCACGCTGCTGCTCAATAACCGATATTTGTTCGGTGATGTTTTTCAACTGGCGTACATTACCGTTCCAGTAATAAGCCGAGAGCAAAGCCTTGGCATCGTCGGTAAGCCGCACGGGTGGCATGTGATATTTTTCGGCAAAATCAGAAGCAAATTTTCTGAACAGCAACACAATATCCTCCTTACGCTCGCGCAGTGGAGGCACCGAAATTGGCACCGTATTTAACCTGTAATACAAGTCTTCGCGAAACTTCCCTTCGCGCGTTCCCTGAATCATATTCAGGTTGGTGGCAGCCACTACGCGCACATTGGTTTTCTGAGTTTTGGACGACCCCACTTTGATAAACTCGCCTGTTTCGAGTACGCGCAGTAAGCGTACCTGAGTGGAAAGCGGCAACTCACCTACTTCGTCGAGAAAGATTGTTCCACCGTCGGCCACTTCAAAATAACCCTTACGGTCGGCAGTAGCGCCCGTAAAAGAGCCTTTCTCGTGCCCGAAAAGTTCAGAGTCGATAGTACCTTCGGGTATAGCTCCGCAGTTTACCGCTATATAAGGACCATGCTTACGATGACTGTAAAAATGTATTATCTGAGGAAAATTTTCTTTACCAACTCCACTTTCACCCGTTATCAGTACGGACAAATCTGTAGGGGCAACCTGTACGGCTATATCTATGGCTCTGTTGAGCATATCCGAAGTTCCAATAATCCCAAACCGCTGCTTTACTGCTTGTATTTCTGAAGGTTGCATAATTATATTTTGTTTAAACCTGTAATTTTGACATACAACTGACAAAAATAGCAAAAAATTACCAGAACAAGCCGTTAAGAAATAATAATTACAAGTTAAAAATACATTTGTTTGTTATTTTGAACTTACTTTTCGAGTAAAACTGTTTGTGTTGGGAAGGCAAAACTAAGACCCGCTTTGGTGAATGCCGAAAGTATCTCAAAATTGATTCTTGAAGGAACCTCTACTACATCTTCACCCTTTTTTACCCAATAAATAAACTTTAAGTCCATAGAATAGGGCGAAAAATCGGAGAAAAAAGCATTCACCTCGGTTGGCTCTATTTCGGCTATTACGTTAGGCATGTTTTTGAGAATACTGATAGCTTCGGCCATTTTTTCGGGCGTAGTGTTGTAGGTAAGTCCTAAAACCATAAGTACCCTGCGCATGGGCTCATCAGTGATATTTTCGATAGATGCTTCTACAATCTTATAATTGGGAATGGTTACCAAACGCTTTTCGAGCGTGCGCAGCCGGGTACTTCTAACACCTATGTCTTCTACAAAGCCATCGAAACCATCTACTTTAATGCGATCGCCGATACGAAACGGCCGGTCGGTAAAGATGGTTATACCTCCAAATATATTTTTGATTGTATCCTGAGCAGCCAGCGCAAAGGCCAAACCCCCAATTCCCAGACCGGCAATAAGCGCACCTACATCCACCCCGATATTGGTGAGCGCCATGATAGTACCAATGGCCCACACTACACCCAGAATAGCCCTACGCAGTATAGGCATCAGGTTATTGTCGATATATTTGGTTTGGTTAGACTCGGCTGCCGGCACCAAATACTCCTCAATCAGAGCATTGATAAACCGCACAACAAACCAGGTAACATTTAATACAATAAGGAACTTATAGGATTTTGCAAAAAAAGCTACTGTTTTAGGCTCAAGATGCAGACGGCTCACTGCAATCCAGATGGCCAGTAAAATGATTCCCAATAATACCGGCGCCTGTAGCATACGGAAAAGAATATCATCAAGACGGCTCTTGGTTTTCGATGTAATTTTTCGTATTACATACTTATTAATCAGGATTATACCTTTATTCAAAATAGCTGCACCAACAATGATGGCTAAGGAAATTAACCAGTTTTCGAGGGTATTTCCGTAATAAATTTCGTCGAACATATGAATAGGAATGGTTATGGTGGATAATGAATTATTTCTTCTTTATTTTTTAGCTTAGATATTTAGTTTATTAAATTGCCTATGATTTTTAATTGTTATTCCTAAGTACATAACAAAAAAGAATAGAAACGCAGATATAGCTGATTTAACTGATATACACTGATTTATTGTAGTAATAAAACGGATTTTAATTCTGATTTATTTACTACGTAAATGGCGGATTAGTGCTCGCTACTGAAAATCAGCTGACTTCACTTGTGAAGTCTAAAATCTGTCATGTAATCCGTATAAGGAAAACTTTTGAGTTTACAGCGAAAATCTGTTTTATCCGCTATATCCGCGTTTCTATTCACATGAATCACTATTCATATCCATTAATTATAGGTAAAATAGAATTTTTGTATATACTAAATTATTATTCATTCAAATCAAAACCAATGGCATCGCTCGGCATGCGCCAGTCGCCACGGGGCGAAAGGTTAATGGAGCCCACTTTAGGGCCATCGGGCATACATGAGCGCTTAAACTGTTGATTAAAAAATCTTCGTAGAAACACTTTCAGCCATTTAAGCAACACTTCTTTTTCGTAATCAGCCTCAAAAGCTTTTTGAGCCAGAAAGTATATTTTTTGGGGTGTAAAACCAAATCGCACAAAATAGTAAAGGAAAAAATCGTGTAACTCGTAAGGACCTACCAAGTCTTCGGTTTTCTGAGAGATTTCGCCTTTTTCGTCGGCAGGTAGCAGTTCAGGACTTACAGGAGTTTCCAGCACATCCTGAAGTATTAGCTCAGATTCACGGTCGAGCTGATGCGATGCCCAGTCCACCAGGTAGCGCACCAATGTTTTGGGTACTCCTGTATTTACGGCATACATCGACATGTGGTCGCCATTGTAGGTTGCCCAACCGAGCGCCAGTTCCGACAAATCGCCCGTACCGATTACCAGTCCGTTTTTTTTGTTGGCCATATCCATCAATATCTGCGTGCGCTCGCGTGCCTGCGTGTTTTCGTAGGTCACATCATGTACCGAACTATCATGCCCAATATCTTTAAAATGCTGTTCGCAAGCATCTTTTATTGAAATTTCGAGTGAAGTGATTCCCAACGATTTCATCAGGTTCAGCGCATTATTATAAGTTCGGTCGGTAGTCCCGAAGCCCGGCATGGTGATACCGAGTATCTGTTTGCGATCGTAACCCAGCTTATCAGCCGTTTTTACGCACACAAGCAGAGCCAGCGTAGAATCCAAACCACCGGAAATACCCAACACCAGTGTTTGTGCATGGGTATGCTGCCAGCGCTTGGCCAAACCGCCTACCTGAATGGCGAAAATTTCGGCACAATTGGCGTCCCGGTTTAGTAAATCGGGCACAAAGGGATGTTTCCCGAATGTTCTTTTCAAATCGAACTTTTCATAACAGGCATCTTCCAGCTTTATAGTACGGTATACCTCTTCCGACCTGTCGTTGATAAAATTGCTGTTTCTGATTCTTTCGGCACGCAAACGTTCAACATCTATATCGGTAACTACCAACTGCGGCCTGAAGCTAAACCGTTCGGAAGCGGCTATCATTTTTCCATTCTCGGCTATCAGTCCGTTGCCCGCGTAAACCACATCGGTTGACGACTCGCCATAACCAGCCGAAGCGTATACATACCCGGCATTACAACGCGCCGACTGTTGCTCAATAAGCTGACGCAGATAAGCATGCTTACCTGCAAGTTCGTTAGTGGCCGACAGGTTGAATATAATCTCGGCGCCATGCAAAGCATGTTGCGTGGCCGGAGGTATGGGCACCCACAAATCTTCGCAAAGCTCTATTCCAAAAGAGAATTTACCATCGGAGAAAAGCTGATTGGTGCCAAAAGGAACTTTTTCGCCGGCGACAGTGATTATCTCCTGCGGCACAGTACGTCCCGATGCAAACCAGCGTTTTTCGTAAAATTCGTTATTGTTGGGCAAATGCGTTTTAGGTACCACGCCCAGTACATGCCCACCCTGAATCACCACAGCTGTATTAAACAACTGATTACAAACCAGCAACGGCATCCCTACAATAAATGCTACCGTATTACCTAAAGTAGAGAACTTAATCTTTTCAAGTGCTTTTTCGGCATCGGTAAGCAACTGTTGCTGAAAAAACAAATCGGCACAAGTGTAACCCGTAACCGAAAGCTCAGGAAAACAAAGTACCTGAACCTTTTCAGCTTCGGCGCGCCTCACCATTTCAACAATGCTTTCGGCATTGAAGCTACAATCGGCAACTTTAATTTCGGGTACGGCTGCCGCCACCCGTACAAATCCGTGATTCATATCTTTAATAACTTAAATCCGAAACTACCTCTGATGACTCTATCTGTTAAAAACAATCTTTTGCAAAGATAGTGAAACTTTATAATGTGAGTGTAGCTAAAATAAAAACATGTATGTAAAAAAGAAAGCTGCACCGAACAGACTAAAAGTATGTTCGGTACAGCCGTATATTCTGAAAGATATTTTCTAATTAAATTTTTCTACGTGGATCTGTCCAACTTCCTTACGGGTATGTTCCTTAAATCCTTCGTGTTCGAGGCATTCTATCATGCCACCCACCATTTTAGGATTACCGCAAAGGAAAACGTGCGTATTTTCTGCTGTTGGTTTAAAGCCCCAAAGCGCCTCAATAGCACCCTCTTCCCATATATCCTGTATAAACTGTGTGCGTCCGTTCCAGGGCACAAATTCACGCTCAGGATTAGTAATGGTAGGTATATATTTGAAACGTGGCGACAACACCTGCAACAGGTTCAACTCCGACGAGTAACCAAGATCCCATGAATTGGCAGCACCATGTATAACTACGATATTGCCTTTACGGTGCAAAGCGTCGGTGCGCAACATACTCATATAAGGAGCTACACCGGTACCGGTACCTATCAGCACTATATTCTGGTCTTCGGCAATCTGATCGAGCGTAAACATACCCACAAATTTATTTCCCAACCATATTTTATCACCGATATTCAGATTGAAAAGGCGTGGTGTTAATGCTCCTGAGTGAACCAAAGTGATGTAAAACTCTACATAATCTTTTGAGAGATTAGACGAAGCAACTGAATAAGCTCTTTTGATTAACTTTTCCTGATCGGGCTCTACAGGTTCTTCGGTAGCCTCAGCACATTTTTCGCTTGTAGGTGGTAAACCTATGGCTACAAACTGTCCCGGTTTAAAGTCGGGCAATTCCCATCCTAACGGAGCTATTCTGAACACCTTCATGATAGGCGACACCTGCACAACCTGTTGTACAATTGCATTTAATTCTTCCATAAAAAAATTTTTGCTATATATTTGTTTTTAAGATAATATTTATTTATCAGCCAACAATATGAAAACAATTCAAATTGAATATGAATTCATATTTATATTTTAACGGGGCAAAGATACAAAATCTTCGGCACTCAAAGCCTCCATCAACCGACTTTTTTTGTGCCTTATTCAACTTCTGTAGCGTTTTTACGTCAATTTTTATCACCCTCAAAAGCGATATCCTAACCCCCACTCTATAAATTCGGCCTTTTGCAAATGCGTTTTTAACCCCAGCGATACGAATGTGTGATCCGTAAGCAAATATTTCAGCGCTGCCCGCGAGTAAAACCAACCATCTTCCTGCTCTATATTATATTTGTATACCAATGGTTTGTTCAGCTCCCCTGCTTCTGCCTGCGTATATGGCTCCAGATTTTTCAGCGGATTATACACATATATCCCTAAATGTATACCTGCTGTAAGTCGGCCAAATACCAGCTCGGGCTGCAAACTTACTCCGGCTCTTATTTTATTTTCCAACTTATTATCCTTAAGGTAAGTGCGTTCAAATTTTGTAGTGCCATCATATACCCCATCGTAAAATCCGTCGAGCCCAATGCCTATCCTCAGCACATTCCCAATCTGGCGGTATGCTGCCAGCACTACCGAGCCGGTGGGGTACATTTTATCATCTTTATAGTACAACTCCCGCGCTCCTCCCGATGCTATCACTTCCACTATAAATTTCTGTGGCAGGTTGCGCACATGGCGTTTTACCGGCTCGTACTGCAACTTATACACCGGATTATACTTAACCCCTACCGATACATTAAGCATATTGATACCTGAGTTGGGTTGGTAAAAACTACCGTTGGAAGCATGATTCCAGCCTGCGGATACAACAGCCGAAAATGCTTTGCTTACAGGTATTTCCACATTGGCTCCTCCCGCAAAATACACATTGACGATAGAGCCAATAGCTGCATTTCCGGTATTCAGGTCGGCCAGATCGGTAGCCGTATTGTCAAATCGCTTATTCAGAAAACTTACTCCGGCTCCGCCCTTCAAATTCACTTTCAGGTAGGGCCTGTTTATAAGCCTCATATTCAGATAAGGGTATATGGCCAGCAATTGCCCAAGCTGTTGGGAATTGCCTAAATCCAGACCAACCAGCCCTATACCAATGGCCGGAAAACGAAAATACTGATGCCAGGGTTTCTCACCCATCGTTTGCCACTCTACACTTAGCTCACCCCCCATAACAGGGCCATCCACCAGATTCTCCAAATGTTTGGTATGCTTAAGTATATTACCATATATAAACTCAGCATTGAAAGTATAATTTTTCTCCGTCTGAGCTTGTAAAGAAATATAAAAAAAGAGTAAAAGCAGTATAAGTAATTTCTTTTTCATAAAATAGCCGACTTTCAAACCACATTTTTTAATTACCTTTGACATCACAAAGATAATGATTTATTCAAATTAAGCTAAAGTAAATTGATTTTTAATTAACCATCAAACCAACAATACATACATCTTCAACGTTATAAAAATCATGTTCTCTATCTATTTAAAAGAAATTCGCTTATTTTTCAGCAGTGCTACCGGGTATATTGTTGCAGGCATTTTTTTACTGCTTACCGGGCTGTTTTTGTGGGTGATACCCGGACAGTACAATATTGCCGACTCTGGATATGCCAATGTGGATGGACTGTTTTATGTAGCGCCATGGCTCTATCTGTTTCTTTGCCCGGCTATTACCATGCGTATGCTGGCCGAGGAACGGCAAACAGGTACCTGGGAACTCCTTACCACCAAGCCTTTAAGCAAGTGGGCTATCGTTGCGGGCAAGTATCTGGCAGGCTGGTCGCTGGTGATTATAGCGCTGCTGCCTACCATTATATATTACGTATCGGTTTCGTACCTGGCCGAGCCCGAAGGCAATGTAGACCCGGGAGCTTTCTGGGGATCGTTTGCCGGACTGATTATGCTGGCCGCCGTGTATGTGGCTATCGGCATATTTTCGTCGTCGGTTACCAAAAACCAGATTGTATCTTTTATCCTGGCGGTAGTGCTTTCGTTCTTTTTCTTTTATGGGTTTGAACTTCTGGCGTCTTTTTTTACAACCGGCGACATCGGGTACTGGATTGAAAATCTGGGTATTCATGCCCATTACAAGTCCATGAGCCGTGGGGTAATTGACTCTACTGACCTGGTTTACTTTTTAGCCATCATCTTTATATTCTTATTTTCGACCAAAAGCAAAATCTCGTCGCTAAACTATACCTGACCAGATACAACGTATCCGCAACTTTTCGCTCATAACACTCATTAATTATATTTACAAAAATAACTTCATGACAAATACAAATAAAACACCCCTGATATTAATTACCAACGACGATGGGGATCAGGCAAGAGGAATTGACGTACTTACGCAAATCATGGCGCAATTAGGCGATGTTATCGTGATGGCTCCCGACGGGCCACGCTCGGGACAGTCCAACGCCATTACCGTAAACCAACCTATCAGATTCCGACTGCTCGAAAAATCGGGGAACGTTTCGCGCTACTCATGCACCGGAACCCCTACCGACTGCGTAAAATTAGTGCTCAACGAATTCAGCGACCGCAAACCCGACCTGCTGGTATCGGGCATTAACCACGGCTCCAATGCGGCTATCAACGTTATATACTCCGGTACGATGGGCGCCGTGCTCGAAGGCTGCGAAAACGGGATAACTTCCATTGGATTTTCTATCGACGACCATTCTGCGCAGGCCGATTTCGATGCTTTTAAACCTTTTATCCTCGATATTACACGAAAAATACTTGAACTGGGACTCCCCTATGGCACATGCCTGAATATCAATTGCCCCAAGGGCGACATCAAAGGGGTAAAAGTAGCCCGACAGTGCGAGGGGCACTGGACCGAAGAGTTTGAAAAACGGGTTGACCCGGCCGGACGAAATTATTTCTGGCTTACAGGCCATTTCCAAAATCATGAGCCCGAAGCTACCGACACCGACATCTGGGCTTTGGAAAACGGATACATATCCATAGTGCCCACCCTGATAGACCTGACCGACTATGCTTTTATGAAAAAGTTAAACGCTATAAATTTCTAAGCTACCAACCATGGCAGGGCTAAGTAAACTAAATATCAACAAATTCTTTTACGGCTTTATACCGGGCATTATTATATCCGTAGTTTTTATATGGATATACCTTACCGGTTTCTATCCTAACGACATAGGCATTGTAGAGATATTAAAAAGGATTTTTCCGGGCGTACTGTTCGGAAAAATCCTGCTACTTGCAGCCATGCCCAATCTGATTATGGTTTTTGTTTTTTATAAGCAGGATTATTTCAAAATTGCATCCGGCTTTATGTCCAGCGCCATGCTCTTTGTAATAGCGGCCATATTTATGCTGTAAGTCTGGCCGAAGCTTTATCCATCCCCTTTACTGTCCTGCCTTACAGGCAGAGGTGGTTTTATCACCCTATACCGCAAGTCAACGACCCGCGATTATGAATCCCGATAGCTATCGGGAGGCTTTTCAAGCCACTGGATTATGCAGGGCTGATTATAGAATCTTTCTACTGCTGGTTTACGGCTGCAATAGGTACGCGGATTGACGCGGATATGGCGGATTTGAAATACGGATTTTATTTACTTCGTAAATGGCGGATTCCCGGAAATTCGGGGGCTGCACAGGCACAATCCGCTGACTTCACTTGTTGAAGTCGGTATCCGTAAGAACAATCAGTGTAACTGTTTTTTATCCGCGTTTATCTGCTATAACCGCGGAAATCAGCGTTCTATTTTCTTGCAAAAAACACAAGATTATATCTTGTTTGCGGCAGTAACAGGCACGCGGACGAACGCGGATATGGCGGATTTGAAATACGGATTTTATTTACTTCGTAAATGGCGGATTCCCAGAAATTCGGAGCTGCACAGGCGCAATCCGCTGACTTCACTTGTTGAAGTCGGCATCCGTAACAACAATCAGTGTAACTGTTTTTTATCCGCGTTTATCTGCTATAACCGCGGAAATCAGCGTTCTATTTACTTGCAAAAAAACACAAGATTATATATTGTTTGCGGCTGCAATAGGTACGCGGATTGACGCGGATATGGCGGATCTGAAATACGGATTTTATTTACTTCGTAAATGGCGGATTCCCGGAAACTCAGGGCTGCACAGGCGCAATCCGCTGACTTCACTTGTTGAAGTCGGCATCCGTAAGAATAATCAGTGTAACTGTTTTTTATCCGCGTTTATCTGCTATAACCGCGGAAATCAGCGTTCTATTTTCTTGCAAAAAAACACAAGATTATATCTGGTTTGCGGCTGCAATAGGTACGCGGATTGACGCGGATATGGCGGATTTGAAATACGGATTTTATTTACTTCGTAAATGGCGGATTCCCGGAAACTCAGGGGCTGCACAGGCGCAATCCGCTGACTTCACTTGTTGAAGTCGGTATCCGTAACAACAATCAGTGAAACTGTTTTTTATCCGCGTTTATCTGCTATAACCGTGTAAATCCGCGTTCTATTTATTTGCAAAAAACACAAGATTATATATTGTTTGCGGCTGCAATAGGTACGCGGACGAACGCGGATATGGCGGATTTAAAATACGGATTTTATTTACTTCGTAAATGGCGGATTCCCGGAAACTCGGGGGCTGCACAGGCACAATCCGCTGACTTCACTTGTTGAAGTCGGTATCCGTAACAACAATCAGTGAAACTGTTTTTTATCCGCGGTTATCTGCTATAACCGCGGAAATCCGCGTTCTATTTTCTTGCAAAAAAACACAAGATTATATCTGGTTTGCGGCTGCAATAGGTACGCGGATTGACGCGGATATGGCGGATCTGAAATACGGATTTTATTTACTTCGTAAATGGCGGATTCCCGGAAACTCAGGGCTGCACAGGCGCAATCCGCTGGCTTCACTTGTTGAAGTCGGTATCCGTAACAACAATCAGTGTAACTGTTTTTTATCCGCGGTTATCTGCTATAACCGCGGAAATCAGCGTTCTATTTTCTTGCAAAAAACACAAGATTATATCTTGTCTGCTATTCAACAGTTCTTACGGCAGTAACAGGTACACTCAAACAGGCATACCCTGCCTGCGCTCCACATTAGCACAAATAAAAAAGCTATAAGTTATTGTATCACTTATAGCTTTATTTTTTCTTCCAGTATTTAACTCCTATATATCCTAACGATAACACCAGCAGGAAAATCAATCCGTCCCCTACCGGAATCGGATCGCCTATCGGGTCGCCCCCGGGGTCGGCAATAGTTGGATTCGCATTCGAGGCCTTTTGCATAACAGCCGTTGACGATTGACTGACGCTGCTCTCAGTAAATGGTTGACTCAGATTGGCCGAAGCTACAGTACCATCCTGCGAAGATGCACTCCGCGAGCTTAAAACCATATTAGCGGATATCGAACCATCGCTATTGGATATTGGTTTGCTTGAAGAACTACTCCTTAAAGTAGATTGCCCCGACGAATAATTCTGGCTTATCCCCGAACCGGAAGAAACATTAGAAATACTTTTTATATTATTCCCTTCCTGCGATCCATATTCAACATTACTGTTTACGGGTTGATAATTACTTCTTAGGTTTTTGGGCGAATTAGCTATCTTTCCTCCAAAATCAATCGTTGGATTCACAACCACATTATTGGTTGTAATAGATTGATGCAAGCCTCCCCCCAGTGGGGTATACAGCAGCAACAAAATAACCGAAGAAATAATTATAAAAGACCAGATATATACAATCTGATATTTTTTTTCCATAAATTTTTTTAGATAATTGCAGATTTTTCCACACCGTATTTAGTCATAAAGCTGCTAAAAACCGGTTAAACGAACAAAACTGCCACAACATTAATATACAAAATACCACTTAATAATAAAGAGGTTACTACATTTTCGTGCAAAGATATGTATTTTTTTTTAAAGTGTTTGTAATAGTTTCAATAATTTGTTTATTATTATAACACTTTTGTCTCCGGTTTGTTTTACCACACGCAGTTTCAAAGTAAAATATTTTTTATCAATATGTAATATTTTTTACGATAACACTGTATACAAGAAGAACGAGGAACGAGGAGTGAGGAGTGAGGAGCGAGAAGTAAGAAGTGAGAAGTGGAGAGCGGGAAACAAAATTTATTGCGCCTGATATTCTTTCGATGAACAGCGCCCCCGATTCCTTTTGTAGTAAAGAAACCATCTTTGTTTTTTTGATTGGGCCAAAGCCCTTGCGTGGAGATGTGTTTTTTTTGAATGGGGTAAATATCAAAGTATTTATCTCAAACATAAAAAGTTTGCAAAAAGACTTTAGGTTATAATTGTACGAGGGTGGTATATAAAAAAGAAAGCATCTGTGATACCGAATGGAGAGAGGGAACTAAAAAAACTGTCAGGTCATTATGAAAAATCCATGTTTCTTATATTCCGTATATGTTCTATCTGAATTTCTATGTTAGCACCATTTATTACGGCGTTTTTAAGTAAACGCATTACCTCCGGCTTATTTGTATAGTTGGCAGGCTCACTGTTTGTTAGGATATAGCGGATTACTTCCGATAAATGACCGGGCTTTATCAAACAGGTTTTATCAGGCACATAGTCCAGATGTTTTAAATCACTATTGCCATAAAACACAACAATAGAATAAAACGGTAACCCATGCAGATGTATTGAATGCTTTTTGAGTTCTTCAATATGCGTGTTGTTTTGCATGATTGGATTGTAAAAACGGTATTTATCTCTACCATAAGCTAACACTTGTGTCCAGTAGCGGTCTTTCCATGTTCCATAAATCCAACCACTATAATCTTTTACTTCAAAAACCAATAAACCAACCTCCGTTAATAACACCAAATCGGTTTGTGAATATCCGTTCTTTTGTTTCTTGAGATACAAATCATGAAAAATTGTTTCTGCCGGAAATCCCATTTTGAGTAATGTTAATACCAGGCTTCTTTCCGAGGGAGTACCCCGCTTAGGATGAGTTACTGTTTTTAGAAGCTTTAAATCACTTAGTTTTTTATAAGCATAATATACTAAAACCAGCAATATGCTAACTATTGTTACTATCAATATAATATTTCTGTCTTGTAGTAAACTCACTCTAAATTAATCTTATTTTACTAACTTTTCTACCACATTAGCCGCACCAGGCATAGATGGACTCGAATCTTCTTTTAAAAGACCTGTATCTGCTCGACTAAACAGAGATTGCATTATCAGTAGTCTGTCTTCTTTATCCATAGCTTTTTCATTGATTAACGACAGATACACATACGTTAATTGCTCCCTTTCTTCTGCATCACGGGCAAGGTGAAAAGAACTAAAAGTAACCTTATTCAATGTTCTGATACCATAAATAAGTACTGAAAGAAATGCAAGAAAAACGATTGACCATCGTATAGCTTTACTTTTATCTTCACTAAAAATAGTAACCAACATATCATCCGGAGTTAACCATAAAAGAACAAACAACATAATAGCCGTAAATGCAACCATGGCTATTAACCAATACAACGAACGCCAGCCCTGTTTCTTTAAGTCTATTGCTCTTTGTTTCCAGTATTCAGCAGGTTTCTTTAAGCGAAGTTGTTCTTCATAAGTATTTTCTAGTGTTTTAATTTTTACTGTTGACTCTTCAAAGAAAGAAGAAAAGTTATTGTTTGATTCTTCAAACCAATTATTGAATCTACTTTGTTTATCCTCTTTAAAATTTTGTAGTTCGTTTATATATTCGTTGTATTTTATTGTTGCATCACTTAGAAATTCCGATAATTGACTTTCAGACTCAGTAATGTATTGTTTAAAAAACCTATTGCTCTCGGATATAACTTTTTTATTTAAATCAATCCGAGCTATATCTGTATTTTCTTTATTTGTAAGATTAAAAGCAAGCGAATAACCAATGAAATTATCCCTACTATGCAGATTGATATTAGCACCAATAATATAATTATAGGCAGCATCCAAACCATTAGGATATTTATTACTAATCAATAATAAAACTTCTATTTCAGGGCAATCCGACAATAAAGGACTCTTTCTATATGTTGATATATTATCCTTTAATCCTTCTTCAAGCACATCTATATCTCTTACATCAATATGTTCAGAATTAAAATCAAAATTTGAAATTAAGTCAGAAATTCTAGTATAATAATAAATTGAAGGTTGTATATAATCATTTATTTTTCTGAATTTTGGTTCTTTGAATGCATGAATATGATTCTGAACAAACTGATAAATAGCAGACAATCCTTTTACCTCATTTTTATAATTCAAATATGGAAATTCAAAAACTACAGTAATTTCATTGATCTTTTTTGCATATTTTGATTTTGCAATTGCTGTTTTTAATTCTGATGTTGTCATAGTATTAAACTATTAGTGATTATTTCTCAACATGTTTGGCATAAGACTTAATCAAATTACTTTTAGGATTATTACTTCTTTCTAAGTTTTCCACCCCAAACCTTTCTTTAATCTTTTTACCCAATGCCTGATTTACTGCGTGTAACTCTCCTAACCCAAATTTATGATAATCATCCTTGAGTTCTGCATCATTTTCAATATATTGAAAAACCAAATCTGTAAGTTCTTCACAGAATTTATTAATTACTCTATTAGCAAACTCTTCTGTTGTCATGATTCTGTTATTTATGTTTTCCTATAAGTGGTTTTAATTCCTCTGCTACTGCAAGTTCAATAACCGGTAACAAATTCTCCATAGAAGAATCAAATTCTATTACTGATAATTCTAATTTAAGATTCAATTCTTTAGCCCAATAATATAATTGTAACCCTTGTGTTTGTTGTACATTAAAACATCCCAGATGCTGAATAACCCGACCGTAAAAGTTACGTTTCACTTTACCGACATAGAGATATTTTGAATTATTGTTGATTGACTTTTTATAGCTTATTGCAGGAACAGCCCTATTTCTATCAAGATTATTTTTATATGCGGTGAAAGAATCTATAATTTCCGTTGATGTAATATCTGGTGCTACAACCTGATACCAATATACACATGGTCCTTTTATTTTTTGAAGAATTTTAAATAATTCTTTGAAATCATTTGATTTCAGGATATTTTCATTCAAAAACTCTTTTAGTTTTGAACAGTCGATTTCAAAGTGTTTAATCTCACCATGCTTCTGAGCTTCTTGATTTAAAATACTTGAGTTTTCAATTAGTTTAGAACGTATAAATTCTTTCATAATAAATGTGATTAACCTAAAAGTAATTAATTAGCAAATTCAAATTGTTTACTCTTTTTATTTGACATATAAAACCAAATGCTAGCATCAATTGATGACCTACTTATTCCCATTAAATCTGCTGCATATTCGACTATAGTTTTGGTTTCGAAATATTCTTTTGCATCAATACCAGCATCTTTTACAAATGAATATATATGTCTATCAACTGCAACAGTATCACAAGAAAGCAATTTCAATGTATAATCTAACGTTTTAGCTCCAATACCATTTATTTTTAGGAATATTTTTTTATTTTCATCTTTCAGCAAAAATGATTTTAAATCATCGCACGACTCTATATTTTGAGACAATAAAAACTCTATCAAACCTGTCATTCTTTGTAATTTAGTCGGATGTGACCACTTAATTACCATAGAAATATCTGAAGAATCCAAAAGAGCTTTAAATGAACTTAAATTGTAAGCATGTGGATATTTCTCAACTATATGCTTAACACGAGGTTCAACAATTGTTTTGTAATTCATGCCTGATTGTAAAACAATATCTGTAATAAGCCCTCCAATATGATTATATGTATTCTTTTTAGAAGTAGAAATAATTTCAAAAGAACTTAGTTGTTGTATATAATTTACAAGATTCCTGGCATCTATAAGTTTTTTCATAAACTAAAATTATTAGAAATTTCTTCTTCCTCTATAAGCTTTAAAGCATTTAATCTGTCAACACAATTTGGACAAGCGCCACATGGAATTGTTGAAGAAGCTTGACAAGAAAAAGTTTTACCTATTGGAGCCCCTAACTCGATTCCAATTTTTGCAACTTCATACTTAGAATAAGTTAGAAAGGGCATTTCGATATTTACAGTACCATAATCACCCAATATTTGTCCCATACTTTCAAAAAATTGATTCGAACAATCAATTTCTTTTGCATGATTACTGTTAATAAAAGCAGAGTACACGTATGAAAAGCCTTTGGTTTGAGCAAATGAGGCCGCGATAGTAAGTAAAAGAATATTTCTATATGGTAAATATAAATCATCTGCTTCTACTTTTTCATTCCATAAATCAGCTTCTTGAATAAATCTTGAATTAGACTGACTATATATAGATGAAACATCAATTTTTTCTATTTTATTTATTTTTGAAGTAGGTAATACTTTTATTAAAGATTCGAATTCTGTTTCAGCACAATGCTGTCCATAATTTATAAAAAGTGGTATAAAGTCAATATCATTATTTAGCAACCAGTATGCTAATGTAGTTGAATCTAAGCCTCCTGAGGCTAATAGAACTCCATTTTTGTTCATTATTTAGCAATTTTAGATGACGAGATAAATACCTCTGAAATTATTTCATCAAGATCACTTGAAATTAAATCAGGTATTTGAGTTAGCATGCAATTCTCAGCAGCATTGAAAGGGTCATATATAAATGTTGGTAATCCTTTTGTTGCTCCTATTCCAATTTCAATATATGTTCCCGGATCATGATTAAGTAGCACTGCAATTAAAATATTACATTCATTTATAAGATTAATGTCTTTTGAAAATAGTTCTGACTTACGCTGCGTTGATGCATCTTTTTCCATTTGACCATTTTCTTTAATTGGTCTTCTAGGGGTGAAATTGTGATATAAAAGACTATTGCACAATAAATCGATATGATAACTATCAATAAAATCAAAATCAGGCGCCGCAATATATATATTAATTTTTTTTCTCTTTTCCCATGGTACTATAGTACCCCCCAAATCTTTTAATGATTTAATATCCGAATTATTAATTCTACAAACATTAATTTTAAAATCATCAGGATATGTTGTTGATGCATAAGCAGCTGCTGTCCATGATGACAAAATTAAAGATTCTTCAAAACTGAATTTTTCTTTTTGAATTATATAAGTAGTATCATAGACATCTCCAACTCCGACGGAGTGCGTTATAGGCTTTGTCTGAGAAGCGATTGATATTATCTTTTTACATTCAAAATCATATGCTCTACTTCCTCCTCGGTTTTCTTTTAAAATAAGTTTTTGTGTATAAGGTTCAAATAATGTAGCAAATTCTTCGAAATTATCATTAAAATATTTTTGAAACAATATTGAAGATGTAGAAATAAAGATTGAATAGCACTTTCTATCCAATTGGTTTAAGTACTCTAAATCAGACACATTGTTTGCAATATCTAAGTGTATTTTTGTTTGATTGCTTATATATTTAAGTATTCTGATTAATGAATAATTACCCGAAATAAATAATATATCTTTAAAATTTAAATCAACTAAATTGGATATTCTTTCGTCTTCATAATTTATATCAATTTCATCTCTAAGAATAAAATTATAACCTTGATTTCCGATTTCTTTTGCTTCATCAATATAGAAAATATAGGGTGAACCTAATACATTCCCAATTTTAATATTATCAAGAATCCTATACTCATTGGAAAATTTATTGATGCTATTTTCCATATACTCGGGACTGAAGTGTGCAATTGAATAATTTATATTATTTGCCCACAAACAACGAGCTGCATGTAGTATTCCACCGAGTCTCATTTTATCATCAGACTCATTCATGAGTGTAATATCTACTACAATATCCCCAATTATACAAATCTCAGAACTCATGATATTGGTGCTATATCTATTTCAATTACTGGAATAGCACCTAAGGCTGATAATCTAACAAATCCTTGATAAATATATCCACCATCCATGCAAATTTTTAAATAATTGAACTTTGTCGGGAGATAACCCAAATCAATACCATCTAAGGTTCGGACTATGATTCTTTTGTCGAAATATAATTCCACACTGGTTCCAATTGGAGGGATATTTGCAGTAGTTGTAAAATACGTACAAGCTGAAACATCTTCTAATCTTGAAGAAAACGCCCTTGCACATTCATCGATGCCACTTGAACCACCAGTTAAATCTCCATTTTGTTTTGGTTTACTGCCTGGATAATCAGTAAACTTACCTGTGCCTGTACTTCCCATATTATTATGTATTTAAATAATTAATGTTATAACAGTTTACCCCGGACTCCTCAAACCCTAATTCCTTCATAAAACCATTATACTTATCGGTAGCCTCTTTAATCTTCTTTTCAATATCAACCAAGCGTGCTTTTACTTCTTTCAGATTTATTTCTTTCTCTGTCGCGAGAATCCTTTTCGATAAGTATATTTAAGGTCTTTGAGTTTGTCAATCAGACCATCTTCAATTTCTTTTTCTTTAGTCGTGAAATTATATCTGGTTGATAAATGTACAATTCAGCCCCAAATTTAAACATTTTATTTCACAAACCAAACGAAAAACAACCATCAATTAACAACTTTATTTCAACATCTCAGCAGTACTAAGCATTTACAGCACTAATGAAAGACAAACAGAGATTTTCTTAAACCTGAGAGACGATAATTTATTTAGCGCTTTAGCTGTTTACTATGTGTCAAAAATCCCTCCCACCCCAAGTAAATGTTTCCAAACATTTACAACTATGTGTTCTCGGTTTTAGAGAAGAAAAAGAAAAATCTATGTTATACTATGTGTCCAAAAAAACCTCATTTGAGTAGGTTTTAAGAATCTTTATGATAATATTTAAGATTTCTCCCACCGATGTACCCCAAATGTACCCTGACTTTTTTTGGTGGCTCGTAACAAGCTATCTATATTTGCACCCGTAGTTTTTTACACAACAACTTTTTAGTATTAACCTCAAAGGGCACAACCCTTTGCTTAAAGAAAAAGAATTATGGAAATTTTAAGGTTTACCCCCCCCCCCGTTAACATTTCGTAACACTTATTCACAACCCATTCCCGCTGTATCTATACAGTCGGGCGGACATAATCGTGTAAACATATACAATATCTGTGCAGCAGCAGCCCACGTACTGCCGCTACCACCATAGCCCCGGATACAATTCTCTGACGAAAACTGAAGAGAATGGTGTTCGGGGTTGAGTTATAAATACAGCCCCCCTAAATCCCCCCTCAGGGGGGGACTTAAGAGAGCGGCGCGATGGGCATCTGGTATCATTCATCATTCATCATTTATTACCCCGCGGTAAAGCAAACATCGGGACACGCGCAGCCGGTCATTTCCGGTAGTGCCTGTCAGCTCAATAGCTGACGGCACATAAAAACGTAAAGCAAGCTCCTTTTTTGCACGCAAATGGAACATGCCGACTTGTCGGTAGAACGCCAAGGCGCTATGCCGCTAAGACACAAAAAAATGAAACATGAAATCGTAGGTCTTAGGTCGTAAGTCAAAAGTCTTGGCTCTTGGCTCTAAAATCTCACAGCAGAGTTAGTTCCCTCACTTCGCTCGGGATGACAGGTGCTTTAGTTAGGAGATAGACCGCTGCCCTGCCTTTAGTGCAAAAATGAGCGTATACGCGACAGCGGTTCGAGGGGAACTTCGCACCCGTCGTGTACAAAAAAACAAAATGGAGACTGGCGGTTGTCGACGGGTACTTTCTATAAAAAATGCCTTGTCATCCCGAGCGTAGCGAGGGAACTAAAAAAAGACTGAAGACTTAGGACTTAAGTCGTAAGTCAAAAGTTTTGGCTCTTGGCTCTTGGCTCTAAAATCTCCAAAAGAGTTAGTTCCCTCACTTCGTTCGGGATGACAGATGCTTTAGTTATGAGATAGGCCGCTGCCCTGCCTTTAGTGAAAAAATGAACGTATACGCGACAGCGGTTCGAGGGAAACTTCGCACCCGTCGTGTACAAAAAATCAGAATGGAGACTGGCGGTTGTCGACGGGTATATTTGTTAAGAGTTGCCTTGTCATCCCGAGCGTAGCGAGGGAACTAAAACATATCCCGTAACCATTAGAAACAGAAATAATAATCATAATTACAAAAAATAATTAACCCAAATAATCACGAATCGCTCTCTTTCCCCCTTGAGGGGGTTAGGGGGCTTAATTAACCACTTATGAAATCAACAAATCTTCTTTCCCGTACCTGCATAGCCATGGTACTGACAATGCTGGCCACTACGGCCATAGCACAAACACAAGCCATTCATACCCTGAAAATGACGGATGGTACTGTAAATCAAAATTACAACACCGATGCTCTGATTGATATGCAGAGTACATCTAAGGGACTTCTGCTGCCACGTGTAGAACTTACAGGTACTACTGCGGCCGCGCCGCTCGCTAACCATACTGCGGGTATGGTAGTGTACAACACCGTATCTGCCGGTAGTGGCGGTACTGCTGTATCTCCCGGATATTATTACAATGACGGTACCCAATGGGTAAAGATAGGCAGTGCTGCAGCTATCTCGGCCTGGGGACAGTATGGTAACACAGGCACTACTGCTACGGCCAACTGGATAGGCACTAACGATGTGGCCGACTTTGTGACCAAAACAAACGGAGCAGAACGCCTGCGCATAACCAGTGGTGGTAAGCTGCTGGTAGGTACAGCAACCTCTCTTACCGGAGGCGCTAATGCTATCATGCAAATAAACAATGGTACTACCAATGGAGCATTGCAGATAGTGGATGGTACGCAGGGTGCGGGCAAAGTACTAACCAGCGATGCCAACGGATTAGCCACCTGGACAGACGGTAGCGGCATAGCCTGGACACTGAAAGGCAACAGCGGCATAACTGCCAACAATGCTGCCTACGGATCTTCACTTACAGCAGGCACTGGCAACTGGCTGGGTACCATTAACAGTGCCGACCTGATATTAGCTGCCAACAACAAGGAAGGCCTGCGCGTAAATACCGCCCAGCAGGTACTAATAGGTACTACTACCGTACCTACCGGAGGTACTACTGCCAAAGTGATTATTGATAATGGTACTACTGCCGGAGCTTTGCAGATTAAGGATGGGACGCAGGGAGATGGCTATGTATTAATTTCCGACGCAAATGGGATAGGAAAATGGAAAAACATTAACACAAAGAGTGAACTTGGAGTCACATTAACTGCAGGAGGACCTGTTTCACCAGCTATTGCTATAGGTAAAAACACTGGAGATTATTGGACATCGGGAGCATATGTTGATTTGGCACCGGGCACATACCGTGTCGACTATGTCATAAACCTTACAAACAATGGGACAGACCCGAACCAAATACAGTATTACCTATCTACATCTACAACGGATGGAGCGGGACCGACCGTCGTTGATAACTCCACGTGGGTACCAGTTGGAACCGCGAGCAATCCATCTCTACAGATCCGAACGAATTTGACCTTCAATGTAACGGAAAATAAACGACTGTTTGTAGGCATAAAAACATTGTACAGTGTACCTGGGGCAAACATAAAAGTAGAGCATTTTAGCGTAAGTGTAACACGACTAATATAAGCCCCACTCACTACCCCCCGCCGACGCAAGTTTGTAACTTGTGCATGTGCAGGTTAGAGTAAACAACTAAAAAGGGAATCAAAATAACAAAAAACAACCCCGAATACAAACGGGGCAATTATTAACTATTAATTATCAATTAACCATGTCAGTAACCTATGTAGTGGTAGAGCGCGGCAACCCGCTGAAGCCACAAGAAGCTAAAAAATTTTATGCCCAGGCCAAAGCGTCGGGCGAAGTAACGCTGAAAAAGCTAAGTAAAGAAATTGCGCAAGGCAGCACCACGGTAAGCGATACCGATGTGCTGGCCGTACTGAACGACCTCACCAAGCTGCTGTCGCGTCACCTCTCGGATGGCGAAATTGTACGCTTTGGTGATTTTGGAACCTTCCAGATAACCCTCTCCAGCGAGGGAACAGAAAGCGCCGAAAAGTTCAACGCGTCGCACATCCGCGGAGGTAAAATCAGCTTCCGTCCCGGTATAGACCTACGCGAAACATTGGCCACGCTGAAGTACGAAAAAACCAAGTAAACAAAAAGGAGCGTTCCTTTGGCAGAAAAGGGGCGTTCCTTTTACCCGAAAGGGAAGCCCCTTTAAGAGAAAAGGAGCGTTCCTTTTTTGCCGCACGGATTTTTATTGCGAGGGAGACGGAAAAGTCGTAGGGCATAGGTCTCAAGTGGTAGGTCAAAAGTCTTGGCTCGAAATTTCCGTCGTCCGTCGTCAGTACGCTCGGAATAAAAGATGTTCTTTGATAATACAAGCTCGGCACAACGGCTTGAAAAGCCGAATTTTAATAACCGCGGGTCAACGACCTGCGGTATACCATAACAACGCAAGGTCTGCCTGTAAGGCAGGACAGCAATGATTGAAGTCTGAAGTCGTAGGTCAAAAGTCTTTACTCTTTGATCTTTACTCTTTGATCTAAAAAAAAATATCCCCGGGGGGGGATAACTGTAAGCCAGCAATGCAACAAAGCTCATGAGAGAGCAGCGTTAGCTACCGGCCTCCCCGGCTGGTAGTATTGCACGGGCTTACCATATTTTCATAGGCTTGCATAAAGCCAAAACTCCGGTTCGCTGTGAAGCGCGCCGGAGATAATAAAAAACCAAGCCCCCTAACCCCCTCAAGGGGAACAAGAGAGCAATGCGAGATATTGTGCATTCATTCAACATTCAGCCATCACAAATTTTCAAATACCCCATTCTCACAGATTTTCATTCCAGAAACAAACTAAACGGTAAAGCAAGCATCGGGACATGCGTAGCCAGTCAGCTCTGGTGCGCCTGACAGCTCAATAGTTGACGGCACATAAAACGACAAGCAAACTCCATTTTGAACGCTAAGGCGCCAAGCCGCTAAGCCGCTATGATTTAGGGGCATCGCCCCGATTTCTTTGTAGCAAAAAAGTAGCCCACCCACCCATAGTATTTTTAAACACAAAGCCACAAAGACACGAAAAAACACCCACCCCACAAACTCCCGAACAACTCTCTTAAGTCTCCGCCGCGGCGGAGGGATTTAGGGGGGCTTGGCCTCAAAGACACGAAAAAGCCTCTTCCACCCAAGTAAATGTTTGAAAAACATTTACAACTATGTGTTCTTGGTTAAGAGATAATAAAGAAAAAACTATGTGGCACTATGTGTCCCAAAAACCACCCGGCATCGCAAAGCACAGAAGCAATTATGCTGCCCTTTCAGGGCGCTGGGTTGGTTTTCTTGCATTCTAACCCAAGGCGTTGCCATTGGGCTAGGCTATATTGTCCTTTCAGGACATATTGGCCGTCGCATTTATTGCATACGGGTTCATTGCCGTCGGCTTTAGCTGACGGAAAAAAGAAATGTACCCCATTAAACATCAATTTAATTATATTTTGAACGCAAGCCGCTAAGTCACTAACATTTAGGGGCATCGCCCCGATTTCTTTGTAGCAAAAATACATCCTCCCCACCCCTACCTCAAGGGTTGAAGACCCGGAATAGACTAAGACTTTAATCACAATAGACACATTAGAACAATAATTTGTTGATTAAGATTTTACAATTTCGTTATATTTAAATGCCGATAGGCATTTGTTCTATTGTGCTCTATATTATATATTTTCATATTAGTTTTCTTTCTATTGTGCCTATTGTGGTTTAATAGATTTTTATTTTTTAAACACAAAGCCACAAAGACACAAAAAAAACCCTCCCACCCAAGTAAATGTTTGAAAAACATTTACAACTATGTGCTCTTGGTTAAGAGATAATAAAGAAAAAACTATGTGGCACTATGTGTCAAAAAAATCCACCCTGCATCGCAAAGCACAGAAGCAATTATGCAGCCCTTTCAGGGCGCTGGGTTGGTTTTGCATTCTAACCCAAGGCTTTGCCATTGGGCTAGGCTGTATAGTCCTTTCAGGACATATTGGCCGGCGCATTTATTGCATGCGGGTTCATTGCCGTCGGCTTTAGCTGACGGAAAAAAGAAACACAAAAAAAACCTTACTACATTGCTGTAATAAGGACTTCTTAAAAAACGGCGGCTATCCGCCAACAGTCGGACAAGTTCTACTCTCCCACTGTTACGCAGTACCATCGACGTGATTGGGCTTATCCGCCAGCTGGCGGATCGGAATGGCAAGAGCTGAAACCCCAATGCTATAAACACCTGAAGAGATAATGAATAATTGATAATTGATAATTGTCAATTATTAATTGTTAATTATTCATTGTTAATTATTAATTGTTAATTATTAATTATATCGCTTTTCCTTCGGAACGACAACAAAAAAAAGTCCTTACTACATTGCTGTAATAAGGACTTCTTAAAAAACGGCGGCTATCCGCCAATAGTCGGACAAGTTCTACTCTCCCACTGTTACGCAGTACCATCGACGTGATTGGGCTTATCCGCCAGCTGGCGGATCGGAATGGCAAGAGCTGGAACCCCAATGCTATAAACACCTGAAGAGATAATGAATAATTGATAATTATTCATTATTCATTGTTCATTATTCATTGTTCATTATTAATTGTTAATTATTAATTGTTAATTATATCGCTTTTCCTTCGGGAACGACACAAAAAAAGCCCTTACTACATTGCTGTAATAAGGACTTCTTAAAAAACGGCGGCTATCCGCCAATAGTCGGACAAGTTCTACTCTCCCACTGTTACGCAGTACCATCGACGTGATTGGGCTTATCCGCCAGCTGGCGGATCGGAATGGCAAGAGCTGGAATCCCAATGCTATAACCACCTGAAGAGATAATGAATAATTGATAATTGATAATTGATAATTATTATTCATTATTAATTGTTAATTGTTAATTGTTAATTATATCGTTTTTCCTTCGGGAACGACAACAAAAAAAAGTCCTTACTACATTGCTGTAATAAGGACTTCTTAAAAAACGGCGGCTATCCGCCAACAGTCGGACAAGTTCTACGCTCCCACTGTTACGCAGTACCATCGACGTGATTGGGCTTATCCGCCAGCTGGCGGATCGGAATGGCAAGAGGTGAAACCCCAATGCTATAAACCCCTGAAGAGATAATGAATAATTGATAATTGATAATTATTATTATTCATTATTCATTATTCATTATTAATTGTTAATTATTAATTATTAATTATTAATTATATCGCTTTTCCTTCGGGAACGACAACAAAAAAAAGTCCTTACTACATTGCTGTAATAAGGACTTCTTAAAAAACGGCGGCTATCTACTCTCCCACTGTTACGCAGTACCATCGACGTGATTGGGCTTAACTTCTCTGTTCGGAATGGGAAGAGGTGGAACCCC